>SDBT01010895.1_pt1 | contig 14652 bp, 21 predicted proteins | sample 2277101 | NCBI WGS metagenome assembly SDBT01 (sample SAMN10404973, study PRJNA504765) | marine sediment metagenome | isolation source: marine sediment core GS10_PC15, 103 cmbsf | place: Arctic Ocean: Southern Knipovich Ridge | collected 2010
CTTATTGTGATTTCCTTAAAAGGGGGATTTTGATACCAAAATTGGTCACCTAAGGCCAAATTATGCTTGTTTTTATAACGATTTTTTCGTAATGTCAAGAAGTTAGCTCGGCCCGACCCCATCCGTCCATTTGTAAATTGTTTGAGGTAGGCGGGGAGCAAACTTTTTCCAACCTATTATCTGCTTCTTGTTAAATTCTAAATTGGTAAAGACCTTTTCAAAGGTGATATGCCCAAAGGGAAGCATTAAAAGAGCTTGTCTTAAAAAGTCATCCCAAGTAATGCTCATTGCCTCAAAGAGATTATATTCAATAAAGTCGGCAATCTCTTTATCTAACCTTTCATCCGAAGCTGGCTTGACATACCAGTTAATAGCTCTAATAGGAAGCGAGCAAGCTAAGAGGGCTGCCTTAACTACTCCATCTGATTTCCTCATCTTATTGTAGGTAGTAATAGCTTCGGTGCCAGTTAGTTCCGGAAGATAATCAGCGTCAGAGATAACTCCTCCAAATATACTCGTTCCTGTAGCTCCTAATTCAACACCCTTCTTGGCAGTTTTTGATTTTTGTTCTTTAAAAAGTTTTAGGTTATATCCAAATATCTTCATTAAAATATATTTTGATTAAAATTGTTTATCCAAGAGGCCTCCAGTTATAGTTTTGGTTTCTTCATCTTCCTCAATATCGGAAAGATGACCGGCTTCTGGTTTATTAAAGGGAACTAAGGCGCATAAGGTAGCATCAGGAATATGGTCATCTTTTTTAACTGGCTTGTCCGAACCCTCTTGATACCGGTATCTCTTGTATTGCCAGATAGCCGTTTTGAAACTTTCAGGGATTCGGAATAAGTGCTTTTCAAAGTGAGAGCGATAACAACCCAATAAAGATTCCTTTTCTGTTGAGAAGACAACTTCCTCAACTCTAACCTTCATCTTGAGCTTGCCGTCTTGATAGGCCTTGTTTAGTTTTTTCTGTAAATCTATGTTTTCAAACTTACCAGAGCTGTCAGCATAGATAACAGGGCGGGGTCTTTTAATACAAATATCTATAATATCTTCGATAATGACATCTAAGGGAACTTGGGAATAATCCTTGTTTTCTAAGAGAACTTTAATCTGGTCTTTGTAGAGCATCAAATCTATCAGTGAGGTCATTGAGCTAAATCCCCAGTCAATTCCCATTGTGCAAAAGGCATTTTCAAGGTAGTGATAAGGATGCTCTTTGGTATCATCAAATACGCACTCATCCACATCCTCTGGGTTTGTCACTAAGCCTGCTTGTGATGGTCGCTCACCCATAAGTTCTACTAAGAAATGGTCTAAGGTCGGCTTTTCCCGCCAGGCTTGAATTATATTGTTAATCGGAACCCAACCTTCGGGATCACCGGTCTTGTCTTTGCTTAATTTTTTGAGCTTTTGTAAATCCGGGATCTCTTTGTTTAATCTCTCATCATCCCAAATGGCCGGATCAAAAGGTTTGGCTATGTCAAAGATGTCCCAAGAATATCTTTTGTATCCCTTCTCTGGAGCGCTATCCCAAAAGTCCTGGAAGATGCCGAATATCTTGTGAAAAGTGGAAGTGAGAATTATCAGTGGGTTTTCAGAGGTATCAACCATCGGCAAAGCTGCTTCAATCAACTCATCTTTGCACTCGCAAATTTCGTCTCCTAATAAACCATCTGGGTGGGGACCCCGAACTTGCTTCTGGCTGGCCGGAATACATTTGAGGTAATTGCCTTCTTTATCAACGGTGTGCTGCATTAAGGGAGGCTTATCGAGGGTAGATAGAATTGTCTGGTTGCTGTGGAGGTAATTGAGGATGTAGTTATAAACTATCTTGGCTTGTGAAAATGCTCCACCTAAATCTATAAGTTTTCTTCTCTTAAAGAACCATAAGGCAAAAGCGATAGCTGATAATAGCTGGGATTTACCACCACCTCTGGGTGCTTTGATGATTGCTCTGGTTACTCTTTCATTGTAGATATCCAGGAAGATCTTTCGGATTTTCTGAGGCCACTTAAATTCTGGAATATATTTCTTAAAGCATAAAATCGGTTTGTAGTAATAGAAGTCTCTAATGTCATTTTTTTCTAACTGGTTTAGCAGCCTCAATGATATTGGCTGCTTGAGCGAGTTTGGCATAGAATTGACGTTTTTGTTCTGGACTCAATTTCTCAATATCCTTTAGGGTCTTTTCTTCTTTAATGGTCAATTGGGCTGATGCCTCAAATTCACCTTCAATAAATTTCTTGTCTGGGACTATTTTATTAAGGCAAACTCGTGAGATGTGATATTTAAGGTAAAGCCAATCTTTAACGTCTAATTCGGCTGGCTTTCTTCTGAAGACATTCTGATACCACGTTAAAATTGACGGTATGAATTTGTTAAGCCGTTGTTTAGTTTTTTCTTCAATGTCTTTTCTTGGTCGGCCTGCCATATATATAGTCCTATTTATTTCGTTTATTGGAGGCTTGCTCTTTAGCCTGTTTATCCTTTTTCTCTTTTTCAAGCATCTCGGTAACATCTATTATCTTCAAAGCTGCCATTGCCTGTCGTCCATCGCCAAGTGGAACAATATAGGCTATCCAATCGCATTTATGCTTTTGAACCAATAGATTGTAGTCCTCACCAAAGGCCTTTGTTCTCTGTTCAAATTCTTTTTGTTTGTTCGTTGCTATTAAGCGATGTATGCTTCTTGCAAAGCCCATAATTTTAATATTTTACTCCCCAGGCCAGGCACCAGAATATCCAGAGAGCAAGAGATAATAGGATGAAAGCAAATGCGATTAGATAATGAAAGAGAGGTTTTTTGGGCATAAAAAAACTGGACTTAAAAAGAACAAGTCCAGCTGTGAGGTTGGCTAATTGAGGTTATTCTGATTTGGTTATAATTTACCACAAATTTTAATAGGGGGGGATTTGTGGTGTAGTCCTAATCTTATTTTAATTGATGGGAGTTTGTTGTCAATGTGGATAACTTAGTCATGGCCCAGGTAAAGTCTTTCCCTTAGGCTTCTCTATTCAATTGGTCAACGGCCTGAGTGAGCTGACCAAGAACAGAATCGAGATCTCCAGAGAACACCACAATCCTCGATTTGATGTCCTCTTTCGTGAGTTCCATATGCTCATTTAATATCGAAGTCAAGGGGCTCTGGTCTGGAAGATCACTGTCAAAGACGAGAAAGGCGTTTGCGAATGTCCCCTTCGAGATTTCCTTTGAAATATCAGTGAGGAATTGCGGGAAACCTTTTACAAACATGTTGGCGAGGGCCGAATTCGTTGAGAAGGTACAGGCTGCAAGTCTTGTTCCGTCTACTTCAAAGACACCATCTACAAGGTCCTCACCCGTTGTACCGTATCGGCCATTTCCTATTTTTTGTGATTCTGTTGTTTGATAGTTTGCGAGAGACATGAGAACCTTCTTCTGAAAATCCTTGTACTGCTTGTAGACGATGTCCCGTTGTCTTTTTTCTTCCTCTTTTTGTTGTTTTTCGTTCGAATCCTGGAGGACTCGTACTTGTGATATCTCCTGAAGTACTGAGTCACGGATTTCTCGTTCCAGACTTTCCTTACTTCGGCCAGGTAATCCTGGCTCTTCGGTCAGCATTGCAGAGATGCGGCCAGAGATTGCTCCGGCTCGCCCCGAAATAATATCCTCAATCCTCTTTTCTGTAACGCCTGTAGAAGATTCTATTCGCTGGAGCGCATCTGTCGTCTTTAGAAATACCTCATTCTGCAAGCGAATGCTTTCGTCACTACGCGCGGTCATGATACGCTCTGATACCTTCCCCAAAGATATGGCGGCTATGGCAAGTACGATTGAAGCTGACGATAATGCGACACCAAACAAGAAGCCGACTAGGCCCGTTGTCGTCAAGGATTCTGGCTTGGCTCCGGTAATTTTGATGACAATCAGCGTCACGACAACAGCGATAATAAAGGAAATTAATATTGTCGCAAGGGCGCCATATGACACGGAACGTGTCTTCTCGGATGTCTCCTCTGATAGTCTGTCGGTTGCATTCTTTGTCTGCCCATTTATCATGAGAGTCTTTACCCCCTTTCTGAATTCCTTGAAAGCCTAACAATTAATATACAGAAAAATCTCTAAATATCAAGATATTATTTAGCTTTTATAGATTTTCTCAGAAGCCTCAAATGTTCCTCCGATATCTTTAACTATGCAATCCAGACAGCGACCATCTGCAAGATGTAAGGTAAGTTCTTTGCCAACAAGAGGGAAAAAATCTATTGGGCCATCAATATAGCAATCAATTCTTTGGAGCCCTGGTGCTGGTGGTTAACCTGGCTTTGTTGGCTTAAATTGTTGAAAAATCTCAATTTGATAGGAGACATCACAGATTAGTGTGTCTTGCTGGTAAAGACTGCCTTTTCCTTTGAGTTCATCAATCAATCGGTTCATGGTTATTTATGTAATGATTGTAATTAGTTGTCAAGGTTTTATTTTAATAAGGTTTCATTTTAATTTTGTAATATTAAATTTTTTTCTTGACATAGGGATCTGGGGTTTAGTAGGGTCTTATTCAAGATATAGTGATTTTTTGGCTGTCTTACCACAATATAGGGTAGGAAATAGAACTAAATAGAAATGAGTACTGAAATTCCATACACGCCACCCTCATACAAAGCTGATGGATTTAACTGTCCTCTCTGTCATGCATATGCTAAGCAAGAATGGGGGCATCCTGTTCTCATTGCTGCGGCTACCAGGTATGGAGCAAAAGAGAATTTTGCCGTATGTCGATGCAGTCGGTGCGAGGAGTTTTCAACTTGGATTGATGAAAAGCTAATTTTTCCTTCAGCCGTAACAGCGCCTTCACCGAATCCTGATATCCCTGATGATATCAAGGTAGATTACGAAGAGGCCCGTTCAATTCTTTCAGGCTCTCCAAGAGGAGCCGCAGCATTGCTTCGTTTAGCAATTCAAAAGCTTTGCAAGCATCTTGGTGAAAAGGGTAAAGATATCAATGACGATATTGCTTCATTGGTCAGTAAAGGTCTCTCGCCGAAGGTACAACAGGCTCTAGACATTGTTCGTGTTGTCGGAAATAACGCAGTACATCCAGGACAAATTGATCTAAAAGATGATACTGAAATCGCCAATCGCCTTTTTGGACTTGTTAATTTGATTGCTGATGCGATGATCACACAACCCAAACATATAGAGGAAATGTACAAAAGGGTTATTCCCAAGGGCAAGCGAGATGCTATTGATAAACGGGATGGTTCTTAACCGCTAGATAAACTCTGATTGGAAAAAGCTAAGGCTGGCCCAATGGCTATCTTAATTCTCTTTGCAAGGCTTTAACCGCCTTCTCAAGATTAGCCAATTTCCATTTGAATTCTCGGTCTTGCTCTTGGATTTTCGGCTCACTGGCTCTTTTGACTAATTCTAAGAAAGTGTCTAAATAGATTACTGCTTTACTGGCCTCTAAGGGTTCATTCTGAAGTTTTATTACTAAGACAGGTTCGCCATAGCCAAGGGTTTGCTTATCACATTGTTTCCACCATTCCTGAAAATGAACATTTGATTGGTTTTTACACTCAAAGACAGCTTGTCTGCTCAAAACTTTCATTTTGGTATTAATGTCGCCTTTCCACTTTCCACTACCACTACCAAGCTGCCTCATTGCCAATGTATCTAATCTCTTTTTCCTAATTTCTTGGGAGACATAATTCTCTAAAAGTTTTCCTTTTTGGATAGCTGATTGGGGAGTAATCATTTATTTTTTAGCCAAGCGCTCTTGGCGTTTTTTCTTAGCCCAAGATTTCCTTGTCCAGCCAGGATGGTCTTTTTTCCATTTCTCTCTTTTTTTATCTTGAGCGTAATGTGGTTTTTTGCCTGAAGATCCTTTACCCATAGCGTTATTGAGAGATTACTGGCCAGATATCGGGGTGGAGGCAGAAAGGACATAGCATTGAGAGTAACAGGCAGATAAAGCTGCTATACCGGATAAACCTCGTCCCCGCCCGCTGGCCTTCGGGAGATAATTAAGTTATCCGGCCAGCAAGCTCCCAATTATTTTAAAAGCTTCCTTAGATGATTTGTTTGTAGGTCATAGATTTTTCTTGAATTTTTTGTATTAAAGAGTATTATAGATTTTCAAAATGAACCACTACATGAAAGGAGGGCAAACATGAGAAGTAGAATAGCTATGGCATTGATTATCATATTAGCTATTTTCTTGGGAGGTTGTGCCGGACCTCAAAAAAAGGTAGTTCCACCAAAACCAGTAAGTAAGGCACCGGCGAGAATCGGTGACCTAGATTCTAAGCTAACTGATTTAACTAACCAAATTATTAATAGTTTAACTGAGACAAGAAGATCAAGAATAGCTATCATCGAATTTTCTGACTTGGAGGGGAATATCACAGAATTTGGCAAATATCTCTCTGAAGAATTGATTACACGGCTTTTTATGACCAGGAGGTTTGAGGTAGTAGAAAGGCAATTTCTTAATAAGGTTATCCAAGAGCATAAACTGAGTTATACGCAGTTTTTTGATGAAGAATCTATAAAGGATATTGGGAAACTTTTAGGGGTTGATGCTATTGGGTCAGGTTCGGTGACCGATTTAGGTAGGAGTGTTAAAGTCAATGCCCGTCTTATCGCAACGGAAACAGGGTCAATATTTGCAGTTGCGGCAGTGGAGATTCTAAAGGATGATAAGGTTGCCATGTTGTTAGCAAAAAAAGCGAAGAGTCCTTATCTAGAGACAAAAATAGCTGCAAAGACTCCAGAGATACCACCACTTACCCTAGAAAAACCAGCACCAGAAGAACCAAAAGAAAAACCCAGAGCTGCACTTCAAAAGGTTGAAGCTAATGACCTCACCTTTGAACTGAAAGAAGCGAAGATGTCAGGAACAAATATAACTTGCAAGCTACTAATTACAAACAATGATCAAGATAGAGAACTAAGACTATTAAGTAGTAAGCACGGCTATATATATAATGAAAAATCAAGGCTCTTTGATAATATTGGAAATGAATACGGATCAATACTAGCCCAAATTGGTAATAAGAAAGGAAGGCACCCTATAATACTGCTTGTTTCTGGTATTCCAACCCAGGCAATACTTTATTTTGAAAAAATCTCATCTCAAGCAAGAAGAATAGCATTACTCGAACTTTGTTATTGGGACTCTCTAACAAAAAAGCCAACACAAGTCCAGTTCCGCAACATCCCTTTATCAAGATGAGTTTGTCAAGGATCATTAAGTTTAATTACTCTTGCCTTCAAAATACCTTTGGACAACGGCGCCAAATCACTAAAAGCCAGGCTACTTAAATCAATATCCCTTCCAGTCCATTGTTCAGACCCGTAATCATTAACCTAGCAGGTAGTAAATCTGTCTTGATAGATTACCCGTAAGATAGTTCCTCGCTTGAAATATCTTGAAGCGCAAGTCCGGTGATCCTTAGAGTATCCTGGATAGCCCTCTAAATCATAATCATACCAACTGGCCACCCCAGAGTGAGACCCGGCTTGCTGGATTGACTCACTACTGGGTTTGCCAAGGTCTTGTTCCCTTGCCTCTTTGGTCATTTCTAAAGCTACTATTATTTGAGGCACCATCCACGCCACCCAGCCAGCCAAGATTAGAAAAGCGATAATTGTTAGTTTTTTATTCATTTCTTTCATTTATAAATCTGGATTGACTTTTGTTCGCCCGCCTTCATCTTTAACCAATAGATTTCTTTTGAGTAAGGGTATCCAAACACTTTTAACCGAAGAATAATTTACCCCGATTGCCAACGCTATCTGTTGGCGGGTGAAAGAATTAGATGGTCTTTCTGATAAAAATCTAAGTATCTTGCTCGGGCCACCCTGACCCAATTTATTTAACCACATCTCAATATTGTCACTTTGAACAACCATCTGACTCAACTCCTTATTCGCTTCACCCCCAACTATCTTCCTAATCTGATTAAGAACCTCATCTCTTTTCCTTATCTCAACATCTTTTTGGAGTAGCTTTGATTCAAATTCATTCCTTAAGTTTATCAACTCAATGTTGTCTTTTTTTGGTTCTTGTGCTTGAGTAGGTTCTTGTGGTTGAGCTTTTCCCGGTTCTTCTACCTCTTTATGTTTAATTGAATCTGAAAATTTTGAGATAAAACTTTGAATGTCAATCTGGTCAAGCCGGGGCATTACAAATTTACTTCCAAGTTTTTCTCTATCCGGATGGAATGTTTCTCTTTTCCTGATTTTTATTCTTTTAAAAATGGAGAGAAACTCTGGCGACCAAATCCAACCTTCTCCAGTAGGTAAGGATGGTAGAGATTTCATAAACTTCTCAAAATCACCTTCGGCAGAATGATATTCAACCCACTCTCTCAATGCTTTTCTATCTTGGGGGCTGACATTTCTGAAAGCCAATAGAGTATCTAATTGAGTAAGGACATCTTTATTGATAGTAGCCGCCCTTTGATTAACTAAGGTAACTCCTAATCCTCTATTTCGGCCCATTACTACAAGATTGCTAACTGCATTGAAAGTTTTGCCCATAGCCCCGAATACTCTTTGTGGCACAAATTCATGGGCTTCTTCAATAAAGATATGTCTTGGAGTATTATTGATATTCAAGATTTCTTCAGCAAATTCAGCGATAAGATGTCTTTGACCTACTTTGGGCATACCAAAAGTAGAGATAACACAAGAAATATTTTCTCTAACGATTGCTTGAGCAATCTTCCTACCCATCTCTCTATCTAAAGAAATATCAGCGTGTTCTATCCCAAACACTACCACTGGTAATCCTTTATCTTTACCATCCTTGTCTAACCTTAATCCCCACCAAACATCAATCGGGTCAAAAACTATAAAGGGAATATTGTTCTTAAAAAACTCCTCTGCCATTACAGCAGCGGTATAAGTTTTACCGGCTCCTCGTTTTGCTAAAATAGCAAAAGTTTTAGTCGCGGCATTGATTGGTATTTGAATTGAACCTAAATTTATTTTCATATTTTTTTATTTTGGTTTTTCTAATAAATGCTTTGATTCTTCAAAAATATCTTTTAATGGTTTGAGTTGGACTGGCTTTTCCATACCTTGTTCTATGGCAAACTTACGAAGTTTATTATCTTCCATCACTTCTGTTATCCGCTTTTCGTCTTGGACTATATCCACAAAAAATGATGGGTTGAAAATACCCTGCCTGACTATAACGGGATTGCCTGATTTAATACCCTCTAAAACCCTTGGAAGTTCATTGGGGTCTATTTGGATTTTTGTCTTATTTGATAATTCCACTAAATATGCTGTTTTAATTTCTTCTTTAATTTTCATAATCCTATAATTTTTTTGCCTTTATTTTGATTCTTCGCTCTGATAATCAAATCGTTAAACTTGGCTCTTAATTTGGCTGGTGATAGAATATTTTGTCGCCAAAACGAATCGGCCTGTGTCCAACGCACCATCCATTCCACTTGCTCATAAGTCCGGCCATCTATTCTAACTATCTTCTCTATATCTTCCGCCCACTTATCCCAGTTAGGTTTGAGATACCAGGCAGGATTTTCTTTCTTTATTAGCTCGTAAAGGAGTTTAGCTAATTTTAGGGATTGGGGGTTGTATTTAACTATATTCTTTACATTCTTTACATTCTTGTTTGTTTCTTTTATCGGACTACTTTGCGTTTCATCTGCGTTCAATCCAGCGTCAGTTTTGCGTTCAACTCCTTGATACTCATTCCAGTTTAATATAGTTATAATGCTGTATTTAGGGAATATCTTGCGTTCAATGTAGCGTTCAGAAATGAGGAAGGAAATCCAATAGTGAATGGTTGACTTGGATATGTTTAATTCTTGAGTGGCTTTATTGCTTCCGAAGATAAATTGACCTGGCTTTATTTTTACCTTTTGGCGACCTATTAAAACTTCTTTGCCTTTATGATTTGCTTTTAATAGACACCAAATCCAAATCTTAAGAGCTTTTTCATTCTGCCAAATAATGTTCTCGCATATTTTTCTGTATAGCTTAATCCATCCATTGTTCACCATAATATCAAATAAAAAGCCCAGAACGAGAGGCAAACCACAATGTCGCAAGAACATTGAAACCTCTCACTCTGGACTTTCTAATTACTATTAAGATATTTGTTCTTGCGATTAGCATTGTGGTTTATCTCCTACTATTAAGTTTAACAAGGGACAGAGATCTGTCAAGGGCAGGAAAGTGGACAAATTGTGGATAAAAGAGGGACATTTTGTACTTTTTGCTTGACAAACATTGGTCTATTAAATCACTATAAATTACGGAGTTAATATAATGAGAAAAGGTTACCAGAAAATGCCGTGATTAAGCCTCCAAGGGGATTTTTCTACCCTTTGGGGGCTATTTTTTTGGAGGGGAGAAATAGGAAGGGGCATATAAAAGATAAAAATATCAATGAAAAGAGGGAGGTAGAAAATGAAGAAGCTATTTATAATTTCGCTGGTAGTAGGATTGGTTATTGCTATGTCAAATTTTGTATGGGCGCAAGATTGTCAGACTATCCAAGACGGAACAATATATGCTTCAACGGGTGAGCTATTAACTACTGGATACGATGATTTTGGTTACAATTATCAGGCCCATATATTCAATGGACGGTATTGTGATTATGATCGTGTTGAAGGTGGGGATTATTGCGACGTAGACCTTATAATGAAGTGGAATGATGCCTGGCTTAGTAATAAGGATTGTGATTTTAATGATAAGTTAGACAGACATTATGGTTACCCATCTTACAGTGGCTCGGGTGCCTGGTTAACAAACCATCAAGCGGGTAAGGTTGAAGTAAAAGGAAAGCTTAGAAAGTGGACTTACTTTATTAAAATTGTTGCGGCCCCTGCCGACGCTTACATACAAGATGGAAAATGGTATACAGCTGATGACATTGAAATTGGCCCAGTGATTTGGGGGTCCCATGCTATAATTCAACAGGTCTCAAATGACCCCTCATTAGGAGAGCATGGAATACTCTATAAAAGTCCTGCTGGTCCAGGGTTTGGAATTTATGGCGCCGAATAGATACTAGCGCAAACTTTAAGGGATACCTCTATAGGCAGAGTCAAAAACGACTCTGCCTTTTTTTGACTTCTATTTCTAATTCCTCTGACATTTCTATAAAAAGCTCTTCAGGGTCAGGCAGGACAATATTATAATTGATGGTTGCCCAGCGTTTTATCCTCTCTATGTAGTCAATAAATTGGGCAGTATTTAATGTAGTTGTGCTAATGACAGTGGGAATAGGGGCTAACCTCTTTTTGAGAAATATCCACTTAAGAGCTTCGTGCATTTCCTCATCCTCATAACCAAAATGTTCTGCCAAAATAGGAATGATTGCGCCCCAATAGTAAGCATTCTGTTTTAGAGTCCGGGTTTTTCTGTATCTTTGAATAATAAGCTCAACCTCTTTACCCTCAAAGTTTTTTAGGTTCTCGCGAAATAATTTAGTGCTGGGTAGGACAAGCTTGTTGTTGAGGATTTTGGCTTTGAATTTTCTAACTGGTCGGTTGTTCATTTTGGGTATTAAGATTAGGGTCGCTTTCAACCACTGGGATTTCTGGCTTACCTTCTTCAGGCATTCCTAAATCTTTATCCTCTGAAATATGGTCATCGGGCTTGTAGATTTCCCAAGCTTTCCAGAATAAACCACCATCTTTGTATTCCCCGGCGGTGCTTTCAGCTCCACACTTTAAGCATTTTCTTTTGATGTAGGTGAAAACTCCACTACCATCTTTGGCCTGGGCTTTATTAGAACTCCAGACAATATTAGTTGCTTTACACAAACCACAATAATCTGGTTGAGTAAAGAAGGTGGCTTTAGCAAGGGCTTCCTTCTCGTCTTTACCCTCGCACTCTATTTCTAACTGGGAATTACCTAGATTTTTTTTGACTATGATTTTCATTTTCTTGACCTTTCTTTTTATTAAATGCGACCTTTAATTCTAATGGATAATCTTTTTGTAAAGGAACTATGTTTTTGGTTTCATTTGACCAGATTTGCTTGGCGGCCAAGAATAAATCAAACTTATCCTGAACTTCTGTGAACTTATAGCCATTCTTATTTCGCTTGTATCCTAACTGAAGAATTGCCAGTTTAGCTGCTTGCCAATCCTTATTACAATGTTGATAGGCAGAGATTTGTATTTTGTATTCGGGCCAGATATATTGGCCGGTCTTGAAGTCAATGACATAAAGCTGGCCATCTATCATACAGACAAAATCAACCATTCCTGCGTAGCCGTGTTGGTCATTGAAAACAATCAATTCTCGGCTGATAATTTCTGGCTTAGTGGCTTCAAACCATTTGGCAAAAGACATCAGGCATTCGTATTCCTGCAGAGTTAATTCTTCCTCCTGGCCGGTAGTAGGATTGATATACTTGGCGTCCATTCTGACTGGATATCCTTTGAGCAGATCCTCAATCGCATAATGGACTTTTGAACCTTTGTCACCGGCCGCTTGCTTAATTGCTTCTGCTTCGTCCCAGCCCTTATTGGCTAACCATTTATAGAAAGGTATGCCTTTTGGATAATAGCTGGCTATCCAAGTGACAGAAGGCAGATACTCATAGGTTGGCACTCCGCTTTTCTTATGTTTTATTGGCCGGGCATACCAGCGCTCGTCATAAGTGGTAATCTGGACAATGCCATTTTTCTTATCTAATTCTCTTATTTCTTTTTTCACAGTTATCCCCTTGACACACTCGCAAGAATTTTTTATTATTAAGATGATTTTTCAATCGTAAAAAATCTCTTGCTTTGCGTGAGGGGTTTTTTATTTTATTAATTCAAGAATCAAACTTACGATATATGCTCCTATTACAAATAGGACGACCAAGCATATTTTATCCGATAATGGCATTCGCTTCTTGGCGAAACGATCCATCATCTCTTGTGGGTAAATGATTTTATTTTGGTTCAAAGTTCTACTTTTGAACTACTAAATAAGAAAATAATCTCTCAAATAGTTTTTCTTTAGCTCTTTCTCTTGGATGATGAGCTTGGCATAAAGTTATGCCGTTTGTTAATTCGTATCTTAATTTGAAATACTTCGGCCAGTTCTTAATATGATGAACTATATTATATCCCCAACAATTTTCATCGTTTATCCAACAAGTATTATTATCACGCTTTTTTACTTCTTTAACCCATAACTGATAAGCTGGGTCATTTCTTTCGTTTTTTATACAACCACCCTTCCACGCAGGATTTTTATCGCCTTGTTTTCCTTCACTCATTTTCTGTTTAGTTTCTTCAGACCATTTCTTTCCTATCTTTGACTTATTCATATTGGAAGTATCTTTTATCGTCCAGTGCTTACCGAGATTATATTTTCTTGTTTTCAATTCATTTTTCCATTCTTCTGTATTAATGTGATAGCCAATCTTATTTTTATTCCAAGGTGTTCTTCCAACACAAACCTTATTTTCTTTTTGAAAACCTTGATGGGGTTTATGTTTAAAAACTCCTCTTGGCATTTTTATTCACCTTCTTTTTTTTCTAATTGAACGACCTTTAAAAATCTCTTTTTATGCCTTGTATAAATTTTGATATAGCCCTTTTTCTTGAGGGCTTCTAAGTGATAGATGACATTATTGCGGTGCTTATAGCCAAGAGCATCGGCTATTTGCTGGTTGTTGGGGGATTTTCCAATTAAAGAATAATACTTTTTGATAAAGTCCAGAATTGCTTTTTGTTTTTTAGTGAGGGGATTCATAGAGGTTATTTTAGATATTTATAGACAGTCATTTGGGATACTCCGACCTCTTTAATAATTTCTTTCATAGTCGCCCCGTCTTCTTTCATCTCTTTTATTCGTTCGATTTGTTCAGGAGAAATTTGCTTGCTATCTCTTTTTTTATTAGGAGTTTCTTTGCCGAAATAAGATTGATTACCGACTATCTGATCATCATTTTTTTTAGACGGATGTAATAAGTCATCTTCAAGAAATAATTGGACTTTTTCTATTCGTCCAAGGATTAAAAGAGAATTTTCCTCTGAATCCCAAATGATTAAGTTCTCTGTTTTTGGATTACGATAATATTGAAGCATAGAGGTTCAAGAGGGTTGAACCTTCAGGTTTTAGTCAAGTTTTTTGACTTCGTCCTTTACAGAACGAGATGTTAGATGGGCGTATTGGAGAGTAGTTGAGAAATCCTGATGACCTAATAGTTTCTGGATTTTCTCTAACTCCGTGCCTTGTTGAATGAGACGAGTGGCGAAAGTATGTCTTAAAATGTGTAGGGGCTGGCCTTGATGGTCAATGCCTGCTTTTTTATAGGCAGTAGTTATTGACCTTTTTATATTTTTAATCCTCTGGCCAGCGTAGGTGAAGACATACTCATTTTCTCTCGGTAGTTTAGAAAGAACCTTAAAGAGCTTGTCATTGATGCCAATAAAAGGGCAAAGGGGGACGGGGCTAAATAAATAAATTGACAATAGCACATTTGAACTGATAGTAATGGGTTATGCCAAGATTAGCCCGATTAGACGCTCCCGGTATTCTGCACCACATTATATACGGGGCATTGAGCGCAGAACAATATTTAGGGACAGTAACGACCAGGATGACCTTTTAGCCCGTCTTGAGGATCTCATTCCCGGAACCAACATGTCCTGTTATGCCTGGGCGCTGTTGTC
>SDBT01010896.1_pt1 | contig 14651 bp, 11 predicted proteins | sample 2277101 | NCBI WGS metagenome assembly SDBT01 (sample SAMN10404973, study PRJNA504765) | marine sediment metagenome | isolation source: marine sediment core GS10_PC15, 103 cmbsf | place: Arctic Ocean: Southern Knipovich Ridge | collected 2010
ATGATCTCATTTTTATATCTCTCATATATTCTTTTCTTATAAAGAAAAATTTTCAAGATAATTAAAACAGTATTTTGCATTAATAATTAAAACTTTTAATATAAGATTAATAACTCATATACAAAGATGAGCATTGTTATCAATTATGTATAAAAAATTAGGACCAAAAGAAATAATATAAAATCAAATTTTGCTAAAAATAAATTGGAAAGTAGAGATTCATGCTAGCTACAACAATAAAGGATTTTAAATTAATTTTGAAAACTTTAGAAAAGGAACCAATTGAGGTCCATCAATATTATAAAAAATACAAACCACAAAAATGGTCAAAAAAAAAAGCTGAGATATATTTAAAAGTTCTTAAGGAATTTGGATTGATTAAACTAGAAAAATTGATATCCGTATCAGAAGAAGGAAAAAACATTATTTCTTTAAGCATAAAAAAAGAAGAAAATATCTTTATAGATTATTTTTTTCTGCTATTAAATAACAATAAATCACTTAGTGAATTAGAACGGAATTTTCTTTTAAATCCTTTAATGTCTATCAGAAAATTAGTTAAAAAAACAAAAAAAATGAGAGAACTAGGTATGGTCGGTCAATATATTGTTTCAATATTATTGTCTTCATTTTTTTTATATAATAAATTACCTCGTGAAGAAAAATATCTTGGACTACTAGCAAAATCTTTTATAAATTCCTTTATTAATACAACTGGAATTTCATGTCAAACACTTTTCCAAATTGCCTCCGATTACAATGTTAATATGAAAAAAATTAAATTAGAATTGTTGAAAAAATGGCAAAAAAATTATTTAATAAATTTTCCATATGAGATAAACCATATTTTAAATAAAGCGTTAGAAGTTAATCCTGTAAATTCGCTTCCATTTTTAATGGATAAAGAAAATCTGGATAAAAATTTAGTTAAAAAAAGTGTAGAAAAATTTCCCTCGATTTTACAATATGTAAAATTCTCAAAGAGTACTAACAAAATGAAGTTAAAAATAACTGAGGATATATTTTTGGATGAATTAATAATTAAATTAAGATAAATAACTTAAAACTCTAGAGTGGATGATATTTTGAGTACTGATTATGAAAAGAATGCTTTAAAATTAGATGAATATGCAGAGACAATCTGGAACATTTTAGGATCGGAAAATGAAATAATTACAAAAAAATACCTCCCTCATTACGCAGATCTCGGAGATCATATAATTCTTACTAAAGAGATTAAAAAAGCAAGAGAATTGGTACATGAAATATTAAAAGATTTGATAAATCGAGTTCAAAATCAGCATTTATTATATGTAGCAGATACTGGAGGTTCTAAAACTCAATTTGTCCATTTAATAATTAATGATATTAAATCCAAACCTAAATTTGATAGAATTATCATTATTCCAACTTTTAATGGTTATTATAACATAGAAGATTTATTTAGACAAATAAGATTAAAAATTACAGAAAAAATTTTTTCACTCGACATTGAAGAAGATCGAACTCAATATCAAGAAAGATTAGATGATATTCATAAAGAATTCCAACATAAAATTGAGATTAGAGAAAATATAAATCTAATTAGAGGAGAAATTGGAATTCTAAAGGATCATTTAAACAAGAATAAAGATGATCTAGGTTTAAAAATCGTTAATAATCTGACAAAAATGATCTCTTCTATGCCATCTTCTCCAAGCGCGGCTTTATTTCCGTTATTAAAACGCTTGTTGAAATTTGGAAAGGATTCTTTAAAATTATCTTATTTTTTCATTGTTGATGAAACTGATCAATGGTTTGAATCAAATGATTTTAAAGAAGATTTTATTGAAATGGATAGTTTTTTTCGTGAGTTATTCTCTTTAGGTTTAGAAATTCCCCATTCTTTTTTGTTTATGTCTACAAATGTATATTTATCTTTAATTGAGACAACTCAGTATAGCCATATAGCATCAATTAGTAGGTTAAAAAAAATATTTGATAATGCTGATCAAGTCTCTGTTGTTAGAAACTATATAGGGGAGGATCTCGATAATATTTTAAGATACATCCATGGTCTTTATCAAGCAAGACATTCTAAACGTAAAATTGATAAAGAACTGTTAATAGAAATAAAGTCTCTGATGAATAATAAAATAGAATGGTCAAAAAGAGATATAAATTGTAAAATAGTTAGTATTATGAATCTTTATGATGAATTACTAGACTCAATCGAAGATGGCAGAAAACGAATTGAGAATGAAAGAAGAGCGATTGAATGTGGCGAAAATTTCGAAGATATGTTTATTAAAGTTTTTAATAAATATGGTGTGGGGGGAATAAAAAAGGCAACTAAAAATGTGGGAGATATCCCTTATGGGCAGCCACATAATTTAGATTATCAGCTAATAATTAATACTGGTGAGAAATTTTGGGGTGAAGCAAAATTCACAACTACATCAAATAAAAGCAAAATCTTGGAAAAGCTTCATCAAGTTATATCAGGGTTATTCGCTATATCTCTTAATACAATTGAAAAGTATCCAATTTGGTATTTTATATTTAATCCTTATATCACAAAAAATGACTTGATTGATCTTGTAAAAGTTGAATTATATAAATATAAGGAAATGTTAAGTGTTGAAGATCAAGATAATCCAGAGAAATTATTGGATTTTTTCAAACCTATAATCTTTAATAATAATTGGGGCATTGCCCCATTAATAGGTGGGAGGTTGAAATTACTTGATGAGACTGATTTTCATAATCTAAAAAAATGGTTTGATATGTTTTCTGATTTCAGCAATAATATTCCAAAGGAATGGTTCGGAATAACCATAGATGAGATAAAACTTGAAAAGGAGATTATAGAAAAAGAGAAAAAAGAAGAAAAAATAGAACTCACTATACAGGAAGAAGTTTTGATCAAAATTCTATCTGCTTATCAGAAGAAAAAAGTTAAAGAAAAATGGCAAGTTCCAGGCAAAAGAATCCCAAGTTTCACAGAATATTTAGATAATAATCTTAAAGATTATTTAGAGGATTCAACCGCTACAGGGAAAGAATGTGGAATTTTATTGCGAGCTGCTGGGGGGTATTTAAAACTAGGGAGTAAATTTGAGAATATTCTAATTAATAATTCAATTGGTCAATTACAACTTGAAGTGAGAAAATTCTTAATTAAGCGTAAACAACAAAGACAAATTAAGAATTAATTTTTATTTTTATAAGAAAAAAATCTCATTGATAAACTTTAAAAAAAAAAAAATAAGGCAATATTCTCAAATCTTTTTAAGCTTCATCTTGTTCGTCTTTATATTCCGGATGATTTGGATTCAATTGATCTGAGCGATTATCTACTGAAGCTTGGTATGCAGAATTATTTAGATTCATACTATTGGACCGATCATCGTTTCTTTTTCCCATTCCTTTCACCTCCTTTTTTATAATTATTAATTATTTATTTTTAATTGGATTAAATTATTTTAAACATCGTTGCACCAGGATTTGGATGGTTTAATTCTTTCAGATTATATCCTTCGTCTTTCATTTCCTCTAAAAACTTTTTCGAACGGAAATAATTTTTTAATACTTGCCCCCTCCTATAACCATGTATTATCAATAGGATATATTCTCTTGAGGATATACAGTCTTCTAAAATCTCTATGATCTCTTCAATTGCTTCAAATAATCTGAATCCATGAAGATTAGATATCATTTTTTAATCAATTCCTTATTATTTATTCATATTTTATTTTTTTTTTAAGTCAAAGGTCTATTTACTAAACCTTATCTAATAATTAATTCGAAAAATTAGAAATAAAAAAATTCGCATTGAAAATCACTACCAGATCTGGTAGAGATAAATATGAAAACTTCCTTAAATTAAATAAAGTAATAATATTCTATGTGAGAGAATTGAAAAATTTCGTAATTTCAGATTATTTAGGAATTATAAAGATTTTAGGATTAAATATCAAGTCTATGAGCTATTCAGAAATAAAGGAGAAAATTGGTTTAGCAAACACATCATTCTCTCGGGCTCTAAATTGGCTTCAAAATATTGAAAATGAAGATATGAGCAATAAACAGTTAAAAGAAGCTTATTTTCTAAAAAAAAATAAATATGTCGAACATATTGGTAAATCTAAATCTAAAAATGGTGCATTTAAATTAACTGAAATTGGTTTGGATGTATTTAATTCTGAATTCTTGAGAAAATATGAGATTGAATATATAGAAGAATTAATTAAAGACTTTAAAATAAACCAAGTAATCTGGGATTTTATATCAAGAAATAAAAAACTTTTTTTGAAAAATTATTTAAAAGCATCCAATAATGCTTTAGAACCTTGGACGATACAGATCTTTGAATTTTTTGACGAATTGAATGAATTTCAATTAATTCAAATTCAAGAATCAATTCCCGGTCCCGAAAATATGAGATTTTTTAATTTACTTGAAATTCTGACTGAAATTTTAATCCATCATCCAATCTGGAGAAAAGAAATTACTGCAAAGGGATTTCAAGTCACTCCATATAAGCCCGGATTTATTGAAACAATTAATAACAATATCTTATTAAAAGAAAATCTCTTCATAATTGAAAGAGGGGACAACATAGTCTTTTTATTTAAGTCAGATAAATTCATTAAATCTATATTCCCATTAATCGAGAGTTATCTTAAAATAATTTATTGGCAGGAAAACTCTTTTTATCTCTCTAAAGAAAATTTAATTCAAAATATTATAAGTAATGTTATTTTTGAGCTTAATCAAGATTTTAGTGAATATTACAACTTTATTAACGATTTCAAATTGGAAATTTCTTATTTAATTAAAAAAATCTTATTTGAGGACTTTATTTCCACAAAAACACCAATTAAAATGCCTTTTAATCTGATGAATAATGAAAAAAGGGAAATAATCGATTTTCAACTGAAAAGAAAACTATTGTCCTCAAACTCAGATGAAATTCCTCCAATTTTACTCACACAAGGGGCTTCTAAGGATCTTATTAAAGAAAAAATCGATCTGCTAGTTGATAAATATTTAAAAGACAAGAATAATCTAAAAAATAACCTTAAACTCTTACAAATTCTCGTTTATAACTATTCTATAGAACTAAGGGGTGATTTTTGGTTTTATGAAAAGTGGAAGATGAGTTTAGAACCATTTATTCAACAACTTATAGCTGATGGCATCTCTTTAAGGAATAAATATACTGAGCAATTCCTTATTCTTAGTTTTATTTTTTACAATCAAAAATTTACTGATAGAAAGAAAGCAATTGAAATTAATGAGAAACTATTACAGTTGTATCCAACTGACGAATTTTTGTTAGAAAATTTGATATTTTTATTATTTTCCATTCAAGAATGGAATATAGACAAAATAGATTTAATTATTAACGAGGCTCTTAAAATTTACCCTGATAATCTATTATTCGCATATTCCAATTTAATTATAGGGTTATTGAATAATAATTTTAATGATGACAAGGATTTAGTCAAAAATTTAACTAATTTATTTAATTCAACAGAAGATTTAACTAAATTTATTAAGATCATTAGATTTTTCATTAATAACTTAGATTCCCATGGATTTAATGAAAAAAATCTAAGTATTTTAGAAATTCTTGATTCAATCTTTTCTGATGTGGATTTTAAATTTGATTATGCAAAAGCGTTGGAAAGAAATGGTAGGATCGCTAAAGCACTTAAAATTTATGTGGAAATTATCGATTTCTTCCCCAATATGTTTTTAGAATCCTATATTCTAAAGATTTTCCTAAACAATTATAAACGATTTACTGAGGAGGAAAAGAAATCTGATGAACTTAAGTACCTTCAAAAAGTTCAAGAATTCTCAGAAATTCTTATGTCGAGATTGAAATTTGATGTTAATGAAGGGGATGTTAGCGAATTTGAAGAAAAAAGAGATATCTTTTTAAAAAAACTAAGATCCCAATTAAAAGGTATAAACCAATTTGTTAAAAATTCTAAATGTCAAATTATTCCACTAAAAATTAAAGCTTTAATGTTAAAATCACTTAATCGAGAAAAAAACCTTGAAAGTACTTTATTAAAAATTCTTGATATCACACCTAAAAATATTTGGGCAATAAATGAATTAGGGTTCTTATATTTCCAACAAGATAAATTTAACGAAGGATTAAATCTGTTTGAATTAGCTGAACTAATTAAAAAGGAGATTAAGTACAATATACCTTATTTACACACTATTGGTCATTCGTATCTTTATGAAATTCATGAATTTAATTTTGCAGAGTTATACAAAAAAGCTGAAAAATATAACCAAGCAATTTTGATTTATAAGGACTATTTAACGGATTTAAATAAAAGGTTACCATTAAATACTACAGCAAAAATACTTACAGGTGACCTAATCTTTTGTTATCAAAAAATTGGATTAAATACTAATGAAATAGTTCAGAAAATATTAAACCTATTGAAACAAATCGGTGATCTGATTGATATTAAAAATCAAGAATCTGAAGAGAGTATGTTTAGGGACGTAAGCGTAAACATACAACATGATCCGGATTCTATTAAAAATTCGTTAATAGAATACCTCTATAATCAGAAAACACATAAATTATGTTTAGAATTCATTCTAAGGTTTAATGAAGAAACTCCAAGAATCTTAGAAAACATTCATAGTAGTATTTTATCACCCTTTAATATTAATACAATATATTTAGCGGATTGTTACCTAAATTTAAATGATTTAGCTAAAGCTAATATGTTTTATGAACAAGCTTATCAAAATTTTAAGGAAGATATTAGATATAAATCCAAAGTTACTACTAATTTATGGTTTATCCGTCCCTTTCCAGATTATCTAAAAATCAAGGAAAAGAAATATTATACCAAGAAGATAGAAAATGGTCTAAAAAAAATCAATATTCTACTAGAAAAAGAAAATATTCTGGAAGAAGTAATTTTTAAAACCGATATTGAAAGAACTATTGGTAATATTAGTTTATTGATACGGAAACGAGCAAAAATCCAAAAAGAATTATTTAATATCCTCCAAGATCATGTAAAATCTATTTCAGAAGAAGAAAGAGATTATTATGAGATAGTTCTTGCCAGTTCCTATGCTATAACTGGATATATTGATGAAATGTTTAAAATAATAGATACGGAGAATTTTGAAAAAGCATTCCCTATTGTTTCTAATCTCTTAAAAATGCTCTATTACTCCAATAATAATGATTTTAAGAAGTATAATGAATTAAATATAAAATTATATCAATTAATTCCGAATTCTGCGATCCCCCATTTGTTAAATCTTCATTTTCTAAGATTCAAGAGAGGTTTATCTGAGATTAATAATATAACTATTCTATTTAAAACTATCTGGAATATAAATCATAAAAAAATCAAAATTCATGGAATTGAAAAGCAGGTTTTCAAATATTTTAAGAATAATTTAACTTGGTATCCATTTAAATGGGCTTTAGAATTTGAGAGATATATCAAAACATCTAAAAATGCGGAAGTAAAGCAATTATTTGAAGTCATACATTTCATAGAAGATAAGAAGTTTAATCAGGAACTTGAATTATTAGATTTTATTACACGGGCATTAAATACTGATAGGAAAATACCTGAGTTTCTAAATTTATTGTTAATTTTGAAGGATTATCATTACCCCGAAACGAAATATCATATATATAAGTTATTAAACCCAGAGATTCAACAATATGAACTGAAAACATGGGGAGAAATTGCGTATAAAGCGAATAAGTTAGAAGAATTTTTACCAGTGCTTGATGAACATAGAAATAACGAACTTAAGAAGTATAAAGAAACTAACAAGTCAGATTGGAATATAAAATGGTTAGAAGAGAGAAATGCATCATTTCTTTTAACTTGTTTCAAACATCCTGATTTAGATGATAGAATTTCAAAAAGTATGAAGTATCTTGAGAGCTTAGAAGATTATCCAAAAGAAAAACTGAGATTTCTTAATGTTTTAGTTGATTTAAGAAATGGACATTATAAAAGTGCTGAACTTAAGGCTTACAAACTAATAAAATGGTTTAAAGATGATCCGGAGTTAAAATGGGATGAAAAATATTATAAGATATGGATTTTGAGTAAAATATTAATTCTCCTAAATGATAATAAAGAACTAAAACCAATTAGTTTTATTAAAATTACAGAAGGGCTTATAGATTTTGAAAAGATGAAGAAAGATCCCATCTATTTCAATTTATTAATCTTAGATATCTTAATACACGAATTATTAGCAGTGTATGAGAAGGAATTAGTTAAATTTACTGAGGAGTGGTTTGTAGAAATTATGAAAATGATAAATTGGAATGATAACAAAAACCATGATATAATTCTTGAGAAAATATATTTTAATAGAAGTACAATTAGCACCCTTTCTTTAAAAACTATAGGTGATCTAGATAAGCTAATTGAAAAAATTAATCCTAAAAGAATAACGGGAAGAAAATATTATATATATATGATTAAAGCCACCATTTTCAAGAACAACAATAATATAAAAGAAGCCAAAGAAACCTTAGAACAAATGTTCAAAAATCTTCCAGAAGAATTTAATTACATTAGATATGGAGAAATAAATGATTTTTATTTAAATTTGCAACTTAATTAATTATTTAAAATAAACTTTCGGTATGTCTCGTAATATTCTTTCATTATTTTACATAATTCATTAACCATCATGGTAAGTATAATATAATATAAAGAAAAAAATTAGTGTAAATGCAAAATTTAAGTAGTCTTAATTAATCCTACTTAATCTTTTTTATAAATGTTTCAACAGCATTAATAAGACGTCCAACCTGACCTCTTTTAATTTCTAAGGGAATTGAACATGAATAATAATCACTAATCAATAACATTAGTTCTTGACAAATAACTTTAGCCCCATTCTTTTCAAGTTCTAACCAAGTCCCATTTTTACATGATTCAATATATTGTGTGATGGGAAAATTATCCATTTGATTACTTTGGTTTATTGTAGTTACTCTTTCTTCAAATAGGTAATTTTTTACATTCATTTTCTTTAAATCATGATTTAATCTATAACATTTTATTTATGATTTATATTAGTTTCAAATCGAATTAATGACGGTACTAAATATATATGGTAATTTAGCGCCGAAATAATTTCTAGCAATTTCAATTAAATAATCTATATATGGATTATATTCATTGGTTTTGTCTTTAGCTTTTAAGATTTCTTTGATTTTAGATATGTTGAGTTTCTGTTGGTCTTTAATTTCCTTAGCATAATTTGCTATGATACTTGATAATGAATATATTCTATGAATTTCTTTTCTTAAGATTTGTAAAAAGAACTCGTAAGATTTTAACACAATAAATTTATTTATAAGATATTCTTCAATTTTTAATTCGTTTTTCATTTTTTTCCTTCTTTTACTTAGGAACTTAGGAGGATTATTTACAATCTTGTCTTTTTCTACTACGACGTAATCTTTATAACTTTTTTTTACTTTCAAGTATTTTTCTCTTGAGTAGAAAAGTATATCGTAGTTGAAAGAATCTTCAGTGAGATAATTTAGTAGATTTGCTAAATTATTAATAGAAAAATCGTCGTTTTCTAAAACTATTGCCTTTTTTCTAAAAAATATAATTCTAAAGATATATTTTAAAAAGTCCATTGTAAAATTCATTTCAATGACTTCAAAATTTATACCCTTCGGTTTTATCTTTTTATTGAATAGGGTGTTTAACTCGGAGCTTTCTTCTGCAAATACAGGAACAACAAAATTGATAAGCTGATACCCTCTAACATTTCCATGAATGTCTAAATATGCATTAAATTGATGTTCACATATATTTCCCTTAGTGAAAAAAACAGTTGTTAAAAAATCATCCGCATTAATAATAGACTTGGAGAAAGAGAAATCTTTACTTGTTTTGCACTTAGGACATATAATTTGGCACTTGATTTTTTCGAAGCTCTTATTATCATTGTTTTCTTTAATAATCTCCAGAAAATCACCAAAACCTTAACATTTTATCCTAAAAGTTTAAAATTTATTATATTAGAATAGGATTACATAAATATATTTTTTTCTTTAAATATCTATTAATAATTTTTATGTTTGAGTTTATATTTTTAGATTTTAATTAAAATTTAATAATCTAAATAATCGTTATAATTATTATAGAGATGTCTCTTATTGTTTAAATAAATATTTATAAGTAATCTAACAATCAATGTTCTAGTAAAAATTCATTAAAAGAGAAAAGATTAAATGAGAATTCGAGAAATCGGTCTTATTTTAAATGACGAGGTAATAGAGAATGCACTTTATATTGATGAAGCAACAAAAAGAAAAAATTTTGGGTATTTCAGAATAAATGCTATATATGAACTAAAGAAATTCATTAATGAAGTTTATGTTGGAGGCTTAAATTATTTTGGTGGGTTAGAATTTGACATAGTTTTTATTGCTGAGGGTTTAGATTTTTATACTACTCTTATAATTTATTGTATTGTAGATAGTGAAGAGAAAAATGATTATGAAATTAAAAATCTCTTATTACCTGATCTTGATAAGATTTTAAGTAAGCTTTTAATAAAAATTAACGAGACAGGTTATTCTGAGTTCTCTAAACATATTATTAAGGAGTTTTTCAAGAAGCAAATTCAAGATCTTCATACTACTAAAAGAAGTGAATATTTCTAAAGTAAAATTTAATAGGTAAAAGAATTAATAATATATGCCGAATATAAACAACAACCAAGAAGATTTATATCCTGGAGATAATAAAATCAGAAATCTTAATAAATCTATAAAATATCAAAATTCTCTAAATATTTTACAAAAAGATTTATTTCCAGGATATATAGATAAATTCTTGGATGTTTTTGAAGATTTTAAAGATTTAAAGAAACCCATTTTCGAAATTGAATCAAGACCAAAAAAAAAAAAGATTATTCCTAATTTTATAATAGCGTCACCTGAAGACGCTAAGGAAATCATGGATATCTGTCTTGAAGCATATGAAGGTACTTATCCCTATAAAGAATTCGAATCTATTAATTCAATAGTTAAATTAATTACGCACTTTTATGAGGATCCAGAAAAAAAAGTAAGACTTAATGATCATATATTCATTTTATTTAAAGATGACGAGGGGAGTATTATGGGGTTTATTAAGTGCACCTTTGAATTTGAAGAAAAAAAGGGGTATATGGGAAGTTTGATGATAAAGAAAAAATATCAGGGAATAATAGATATAGTAAAAGCAAATATATCGTCTTATGCATGGATGTGGAGTAAATATGAAGATCGATTGAGTCTCTGGTATTGTGAAAATCGTACTGGCCATACAACAAGTCAATATCTTACATCTATTTGTGGTGTTAAAACAATTGGAATTTTACCTAATAAAGATTTATTTTTTGGTAAAATTGAATCTGATGTGTTTGGAATAATATACAGGAAAGGAACTTTAAGTAATTTAAGACCAAAAAAAATACCTTCATTAATTCCTGATGTAGAAAAATGTTTTTCTTATTCCAATAAAAAGTTTAATTTAGGATTAGCTAATTTTTTTAATCCTGAATTTTCTTTGTCAAACCATAAATTAGAGTCTTTAAAATTTAGTTTAAGAAACAAAATAAAAATAGAATATGGTTATAAAAAAACTATTACACTGTATATTGACGGATTAAATTCATATTTTACTTTTATACATAACTTAACTATACCAAATTTTGAAAGAGCTGAGTATAAAGTTAATAATTTAGAAGAGCTATCGCTTTTTGTTAGCGAATTTATGAGATTAGTTAAGGAATTTAATATAAGGTATACTGAAGTATTCGTTTCCGCTTATAATCCTTCTCATCAAAAAATCTTTTTTGACCAAGGATTTAAAGCAAGAGGTTATATTCCTTGTTGGAAATACAATCCCAATTTAAAATGTTTTGAAGATTACATAATATTTAATAAATATATTGGCAAAATTGAACAAATATTTTTACTTCCCGAAGGTCTAGAACTTTTTAAATCATTAGGTTTATAATAGGTTTAATATATATTAAATGAAAAAAATTGTTATTTTAAGTTGAAACCACAAAATAATTCTGAAGAATACGTTTTTGAATTTTTTGAGGATGAGATCCCCGAAGAATTAGAGATAGAACCTCCTAAATTAGAAGAAAAATATAATTATGTAGATTTTGAATCAGATCTGAACGAGGAACAGCTTAAGATTATTAATAATATTAAAGGTCCAATGTTAATAATCGCTGGAGCAGGTTCAGGAAAAACCAGAACTATAACTTACGCTGTTGCTAAACTATTATCCTTAGGTGTTAAAGCTAGTGAAATCATGTTAGTCACTTTTACAAATAAGGCATCTAAAGAAATGATTAAGAGAGTAGAATTCCTGCTTGGAAAAAGGCCTAAAGGAATCTGGGCAGGTACTTTTCATTCAATTGCTAACAGATTTTTGAGGATGTACGCCAAGACTGCAGGACTGAAGCCCAATTATACAATTATGGATCAATCGGATGCAATAGCACTTATGCGACTTGCACGTGATAAAGCGAACGTAAAAGAAATTGAAGAGAGATTTCCACAAGCAAAAGTATGTAAGTCAATTCTATCCTATTCAATTAACTGCAATAAATCCATTCGTGATGTAATTCTCTGGAAATACGGAGACTTTGATAATGAGAAAGTAATTTCTAAAATGAAACAAGTGTTTAAAATCTATGAAAAAAAGAAATCAGAAGATAATTTAGTCGATTTTGATGATTTAATAGTATATTGGAGTGCATTATTGAATGAAAGGGATATCGCCAAACTCATAGCGAAGCGAATAAAATATATATTGGTTGACGAGTATCAAGATACAAATTGGCTTCAAGATGATATTGTATATAAAATTGTCACCCAAAATCCAGACCGAAATGTAATCGCAGTAGGAGATGACGCACAGAGCATTTACGCATTTAGAGGGGCTAATTTTAAAAATATTATGAAGTTTAAGACAAAATACAAGGATTGTAGGATCTTTAAAATAACTTTTAATTATCGATCCACACCCGAAATACTTACATTGGCAAATGATTCCATTTCACATAATAAAGAACAATTCAAAAAATCTATGAAACCAACTCGCTCTAACGGATTAAAACCTTTTCATGTAAATGTAGGAACTGACATAGATCAAGCTAAATTTATTGTCAATCAAGTGTTAAGACTACGTGAAGATATTAAATTGGAACAAATGGCAGTATTAGTTCGAGCAGCACGTCATACAATGAGAATCGAATTAGAATTAAAAGCAAAAAATATCCCTTATGAAGTCAGGGCAGGGCTGGCATTTTTTGAAAAGGCACACATAAAAGATTTACTTGCACATTTACGTATAATCGAGAACACCACGGATGAATTAGCATGGTCTCGTATTTTCAAAATTATTCCTGGAATTGGAACAACTTCAGGTGGAAAAATTTTTGCTAATATATCTACTACAGAGAGTCCTATTGAAACTATCCTAAAACCTGATTTTTTTTCTAACAATATGAAAGGTGCTCGTATTTCTTCTGAAGGAAAACGCAATTTGAAAAAATATTTTCAACAACTAAAAGGATATACTTCGGAAGATAACCCCTCGGATGTTATTTTGGAACTGATAAAAGTGGTAAAGGATCATATCAAGGGTTCTTATGAAAATTGGCAAGATCGGCTCGATGATCTCAAACAAATGTCTATATATGCACAAAATTTCTCTTCTATTCTTAAGTTTTTAGAAGTATTGAGCCTCAATAAATCAGAAATAGAATCACGTACTTCAAAAACAGGAAGTAATTTAAATCAAGAAAAACCTCTAGTACTTTCCACAGTTCATCGAGCAAAAGGGTTAGAATGGCGTGTAGTTTTTATCCCGATGCTTTCGGAGGACAATTTTCCTTCAAGCCGTGCAGTTGGAGATCTCGAAGCATTTGAAGAAGAGCGTCGGGTGTTTTATGTTGCCATCACACGTTCCAAGGATCAATTATATCTAATATCTCCTGCTATTTTACCCACATACAGAGGTCTTCAAAGTTTTAGATTGTCTCAATTCATTTTGGAATTAAATCCAGATTTATATAAAAAATCATCAGTCAAGTTTATTTCTAAACCAAATAATGAAGCTAAAAGTGGATTTCAATCAGCCTTGGATTTATTATAACAATAAGAAAAAATTCAGATTGTACAAGAAAAACACTGTCCAAGAAAAAGATTAAATCTATTTCACACTCTTTATTTTTACATATTCCTTAGAATTGCGAAATAAATATGCCTTTTTGGCTTGATACTCTGTGCAATTAAGAAAATCAGGAAATTCATAAAGATTACATGAGACTTTTTCCTTAAGAATACAATCATCCATAAACGGACACTCGAGTAATTTGCCGCTACTGAGCTCTGTACCAATTTGCCATATATTTTGATCCTTAACTTTTGCTTTAAAACTCATAATTGTATTTTCTCTTGGTTGTATTTAAATAAAAATTATTAATAATTAAACGAGAGATATAAACTCTTGAATCGTTAAGTCTACGAAATCCTTTATAAACCTATATTCTACCCTGCTTAACTTATGTTCTATATATCCTAATACTTTTAACGTGTTTTC
>SDBT01010897.1_pt1 | contig 14651 bp, 5 predicted proteins | sample 2277101 | NCBI WGS metagenome assembly SDBT01 (sample SAMN10404973, study PRJNA504765) | marine sediment metagenome | isolation source: marine sediment core GS10_PC15, 103 cmbsf | place: Arctic Ocean: Southern Knipovich Ridge | collected 2010
CGCCCGCGCTGGAACTCCCCACTGCCCTGTCAGCGGCGAGAGGGTCGAGCCTCAGAGCAGTGAACGGATCATCGCCACCATTGAACACTTCCCGGAAAAATCAAAGCTCATCTTCCTCGCCCCCCACACCAGGGGAAAAAAGGGGGAGTTCAAAGATCTATTCGAAGAGCTCATTCGAAAGGGATTCATGCGGATCCGTCTGGATGGAGAGATTGTCGACTTGGGAGAGGAGATCGATGTCAACAGATCGACCTCCCATGATATCGATCTGGTGATCGACCGAATTGTCCTAAAAAAGGGGGAGGGGAAACGCATCGCTGAGGCGGTAGAGCAAGCCTTAGAGCTGGGCGAGGGGGTGATGAGTGTTCTCAACCAGACGGAGAGAGAAGAGACGCTCTTCTCAGAGCACGCTTACGCTAAAAAATCGGAGATCTCCTACTCGCCACTGGAGCCGCAGAACTTCTCTTTCAACCACCCAAGTGGCATGTGTCCGGAGTGCGAAGGGCTCGCCTCCGTGCAGGAGTTCGACCTCGAAAGAATCATCGATCCCAAGCTCTCTATTGCAGAGGATTGCTGCTCCATCGCCGGTTCGTATAGCACGGTGAAGTGGGGAAATATCTATAACAATCTAGCCAAACTCTATAAGTTTAAAGTTCACACCCCTTGGAAGAAGCTCTCTCCTAGCGCGCAAAAAATGTTCCTCTATGGAAATCAAAAAAAATGGACCAAGATGCGCTTTGTCCATCCTGTGAAGAAGATCGCTTGGACTGAGTATATCCGCTGGCGCGGCGTGCTCCATGAAGCGAAGAGGCGCTTCTCCGAAGCTGAGAGCGACGCCTACCGCAAGAAGATGGAGAAGCTCATGCATGAAATGGTCTGTCCACAGTGCAACGGTGCACGCATCAAACCCTATCCTGCCGCCACGACCATCTCTGGAAAGACCCTTCATCAACTCACCACGATGACTACGCAAGAGCTGCGCGCCTTCTTTGAAAAATTAAAACTTCCTCCCCTCGAAGAGATGATCTCCCACGACTTAGTTCTAGAGATCAAAAAACGTCTCTCCTTTCTGCTCAACGTGGGACTCCACTATCTTTCGATCGATCGAACGGCCCCCACTCTCTCTGGTGGGGAAGCGCAGCGCGTGCGTCTCGCCTCGCAGATCGGCTGCGGACTTGTCGGGACGACCTATATTTTAGATGAGCCGTCGATTGGACTCCACCCACGCGACAATACGAAGCTTATTACCACGTTAAAATCCCTGCGCGACCGTGGCAACACGATCATCGTTGTGGAGCACGACGAAGAGACGATGGAGGCGGCCGACCACATTATCGATGTCGGGCCTGAAGCGGGAACGCTCGGCGGAGAAGTGGTCGCAGAGGGAAAAATTTCCGACCTTATCAAATCTCCTCGCTCGATAACGGGTGAATACCTTAGCGGAAAGAGAACAATTCCCATCCCTAAAAAACGGCGTAAGAGCAGCAGAAAAAAGATAAAAATTGAGGGCGCCACGCACCACAACCTAAAGAATATCACAGTAGAGATTCCACTCAGCCTCTTTGTGGCGGTCACAGGAGTCTCTGGGTCGGGAAAGTCTTCTCTGATCACCGATATTCTTGCGCCAGCTCTAGCAAATGAGCTCCACCGCGCAGAGAGAAAAGTGGGGAGCCACAAGAAGATCTCAGGCATCGACCATCTCGACAAAGTGATCGCCATCGATCAGAGTCCCATCGGCCGTACGCCCCGCTCCAATCCGAGCACCTATATTAAGGTCTTCGATGATATCCGCGATCTCTTCACGAAGCTGCCGGCGAGTCAAGTAGCTGGATTTAAGCCGGGACGCTTCAGTTTCAATGTGCAAGAGGGGTCGTGTAGTGAGTGCCGCGGGATGGGGATGATCCGTCTGGATATGGACTTTCTCGATGATGTCTGGACCAGGTGTTCTCTCTGCGAAGGGAAGCGCTTCGACCCAAAAACGCTCTCTATCCTCTATAAGCAGAAGAGTATTCACGATGTACTGGAGATGACGATCGAAGAGGCGCTCGCCTTTTTCGCAAACATCCCATCGATAGAGAGAAAGCTCGCTCTACTAGATAAGGTCGGCCTCGGATATATCACTCTTGGCCAATCCTCCACCACTCTATCTGGAGGAGAGGCGCAGCGCATCAAACTCGCACGCGAGATCATCCGTCCTACCACGGGAAAGACGCTCTACATCCTTGACGAACCGACCACAGGGCTCCACTTTCATGACATCCGCAAGTTGATCGACATCCTGCAGCACTTAGTAGATGCCGGAAATAGCGTTGTCGTCATCGAACACAATATGGACCTTATAAAAACCACCGACTGGATCATCGATCTCGGACCTGAAGGAGGTGAGGGAGGAGGTGAAATCCTTGCGACGGGCACTCCAGAATCCTTAGCAAAGATGAAGAGTCCCACTGGAGAAGCGCTCAGAGAGAAAGAGAGGAAGAAGCAGAGAGCCGCTCTGACAAAGGAGAAGCCGCTAACGGCGATCAAGGCTATAGGATGCAACCAGAACAACCTTAAAAATCTGACGCTAGAGATTCCCCGAGGAAAAATCTCCGTCTGCACCGGCCCCTCGGGATCGGGAAAGAGTTCGTTTGCTTTTGAGACGATCTATGCAGAAGGGCAGCGCCGCTACATCGAGTCGCTCTCTTCCTATGCTAGGCAGTTTGTGAAGCAGATGGCCAAACCTAAAGTTGAAGAGATAGAAGGGCTCTCCCCCTCTATCGCGATTGAACAGAAACGCCATGCAGGAAATCCCCGCTCGACCATTGGTACGATGACGGAAATCTACGACTTTCTCCGCCTACTCTACGCCCACATAGGAACCGCCTACTGCCCAGAGACGGGGGAGAAGATCGAAGCGATCAGCAAAGAGTATGTCGTCAACCATCTGATGCAGCTCCCCGAAAAAACGCGGCTCACTCTCCTCTCCCCCATTAAGACGAGCCGCCTCGATACGATTGATGAGATTAAAGAGAGCCTCATGAGAGAGGGCTTCTTGCGGATCCGCCTCAATGGCGAATACTACAAACTAGAGGAGGCTATCCCCTACCAGCAGAGCCGCAAAAATGCACTCTACCTCGTTATCGACCGCATCATCATCCGTCCTGGCATCGAAAGGCGCCTCTTCGAAGCGATCGAACAGGCGACGCGCATCTCAAAAGAGCCATTTATCGTTGCAACAGAGGAGGGAGATACTCTCTACAACTTAGCTTTCGCCGTGCCCAGCACAGGAAAGAGCTACCCTCCCATCACGCCGCACACCTTCTCTTTCAACTCAAACGAGGGAATGTGCCCCGACTGTCTTGGCCTCGGCTTTGAGTGGGGGGCAAACGTCCTCCAACATACCAAGATAATGGCCCTCTCCCCTTACAACTTGATGATGAAACTTTGGAAGGAGGAGGGGACAAGATCTGCTGAAGAGATCTTCCTCGCCTTTTTAGAGGAGGAGGAGATCGATCCAGACCTTGCTCTCTACAAACTTCCGGTCAACCAGCTGCAACGGCTGCTCAATGGCTCCCCCAATTTTTTTAACTATGATGGCATGGAGCTCAGGTGGACAGGAATCAACACCGCTTTCGCCAAGGTGGGAAGAGCGGGAGTGCGTCAATTGAAAGATTCGATCCTCCCCCTCTTGGAACAATCCCCCTGCATAAGCTGCAAGGGAGAGCGGTTGAACCCCTTAGCGCGCCACGTCCGCATCGGGGAGATCACCCTGGGAAAGCTCGTGGCACTCCCCTTAAGCGAAGCGCTCCACTTCATCTCGCAGATTAAAGGCAAGAGTCAGCTCCAAGATGTCTTAGACCAGTTGACAAATCGCCTTAGCTTCTTATGTGACATCGGACTCGACTATCTTTCGCTCTCGCGGAGTAGCCCCTCGCTAAGTGGAGGAGAGACCCAGCGCATTCGCTTAGCGCGCCAACTAGGCAGCGGCCTAACCGGATGCCTCTACGTTCTTGATGAACCGACAATCGGTCTCCACCCCCATGATAATGAGCGGCTCAATCAGGCGCTCAAACGGCTAAAAGATTTAGGAAATACCCTCTTACTTGTCGAACATGATCCCCTCACACTCTCCATCGCCGACTATATTTTTGACTTTGGCCCGGGGGCAGGACGCCTCGGAGGGCAGCTCACAGCCCAAGGAACGCTCGCCCAGATTAAGAGGAACAAGTCCTCCCTTACTGGCGCCTACCTCAGTGGAAAAAAATCCATTCCTCGCCCCGAAAAACGGCGCACCGGGAAGGGCGAGCTCTCCATTAAAGATGCCACGAAACACAACCTGAAAAACCTCTCTCTATCCATTCAAACAGGAGTGCTGACTTGCGTGACGGGCGTCTCGGGATCGGGGAAATCAACGCTCATTCATGCGATCCTGAAGAAGGGATTACAGACGCACCTAGCGACCCGCTCAAAGAGTGACTCGATCGTAGTCGAGGGCGCGACACTCTCGGGACTCTCCGCCTTCAATAAGCTCATATCCATCGACCAAAATCCCATTGGCCAGACGATCCGCGCCGATGTCAGCACCTATAGCGAGATCAACTCCCCGCTCCGTCACTTTTTTGCATCGCTTCCAGAAGCTGCTGCAAGAGGGTTAAAGCCAAAACATTTCAGCTACAACCATCTTAAGGGGATGTGCCGCTCCTGCTGGGGGCTCGGCTTTAAGACCATCCGCCTCCACTTTCTTCCAGCGCTCAGAGTCGTCTGCGACAGCTGCCATGGAGCACGCCTCAACCCCTTAAGCTTAAAAGTGACTTACAAAGGAAAAAGCTTAGGGGAGCTCCTCAAACTCACCGTTGTTGAGGCGACAACCTTTCTGCCACCCATCACAAAGTTGCAAAAGATCTTAGATACGCTGATCTCAGTCGGACTCGGCTACCTCACACTTGGCCAAGAGATCCAATCGCTCTCTGGTGGGGAGGCGGGGCGTATGCGCCTCTCTCGTGAGCTCGCAAAGCGCAGCGCAGGGAAGACACTCTATCTCTTCGACGAACCTACCATCGGACTTCATGCCGATGATATCGCAAAACTCATTCCCATCTTCCATGCACTCGTTGATAGAGGCAATACCGTGATCATCATCGAACACAATCTCGATATCATGCAAAATGCCGACCAGATCATAGACCTCGGTCCCCATGCCGGAGAGGGAGGAGGAAGAGTCGTTACAGCCGGCACCCCCGAAGAGGTATCTAAACATCCTACCTCTTTCACAGCTCACTATCTTGCCCAAAATAGCTCCCTATGATAAAATTAATTCTGCCGGGGAACTCTTAGAGTAGGACGGTCCGAACCAGGTCAGGACAGGAATGTAGCAGCCTTTAGGACGCAGTTTTATGCTAGGAGCACTCTCCGGCTTTCTTTTACAAAGTAGTGGAATGTTTAAAATGCGGACAGCAATTATCGCCCTTCTTGGAATTGTCTCTCTCTACGCCACCTGTTATGGCGAAGTTAGGGGAGCCTATTTCACACATTTTGCTGTCGAACTCGACTATCTCTATCTAAAACGCGACAACTCTCACAACAGGCATCTTGCCGTAGCTGCCGGTGGCCCAGTCAACTTTCCATCTTCGACTCAGCCTTCCAAGTGTGCCAAAGAGGAAGGAAAATCACTCATTGATACCAGAGAGTTGATCCGTGATATGGACTACAACTCAGGAGTGAGTGGCGCAATCAAAATTTTTCCCTCTATTAAGTCAACATGGGAAGCACGTTACACAGGAGGCTTCACATGGAGAGGGGAAGAGACAGTAAACTGCGTTGAGAATCTCAATATCGATGGGCGCTACGCTTTTCAGACGCAGGATTACAATTTTGCAAACCGCGTCAAAGCTATCTACGACTCAGACCTCTACACTCTGGAGCTAAATTACCACCGCCATGTCACACCACGGTATACCGACCACTTCGCCGTCTCCTGGCTGCTAGGTCTCAGGTATTTTAAGATCGATGAGAAGATCAAACTCTATTTCACCAAAACCTTTCCCACCCTAAAGACCAGTCGCTACCGCACACGAACTGAGAACAGAACAGTAGGTCTCCAGTTCGGTGGCTGCTTCGAATATAACCCCTACCACTTTTTAACTTGGGGCTTTGTGGCAAAGGTGGCAGGGCTCTATGGACGAGAAGAGCAGCACACTTTGATGGGTGATCAGAACAATACCCTCATCTTCCGCAACATTCACGGAAGAGGTTCAACCTTCGCTTATATGGGTCAATTCTATCCATTTATCGAGCTCAGACCCTCCAAACACTTCTTTTTTATTGTGAACTACCAAGTGCTCTATATAGGAAATATTGCAACGGCACCTCGTAATGTTAGGTTTCATGGATCGCGCTCCCACCTCGACCAGGAGGGGCACATCCTCTACCACGGTGTGACCGGTGGCATTCAGTTCAATTTTTAACTACTCTTACTTGTAAGAGCTCCCCCCTATTCAAAAAAAAACCCACACCTTTCAGGAGATTTGATTGTTTTTTTTACAAGTAACCCCTATAATCTGTAAAAAAATTAACACTATGAGGAAAGTATGACGGTTTATCTTAACATGCTTGGCACAGGCTACAACGCCATTGGCACAGGCTTCAACGTCGCAAAGAAGATCCACGAAATCTGTACTAGATTTGGTGATGAAGCCACTCTTCCCCTAACAAACGCCTTGATAGCGCTCAAAACTCTCGTTTCCCAACCGTTTGATCTCAGAGAGAACGACAGAAGGAGCCTGATGGAGAAGACCATCGAGACCCTCAGGGTGATCGAGCATTCAACGAAACCAGAAGAGATTTTCACCCAGACTTCGGGCAAACCGGAAGAACAAAAACAGTATGCAGTGGAAATACAGAGAGAGTGTGCCCTTCTAGCCGAACTTCTAGAAAACGAGAATTGGTTTAGCCTCTCCTCACCAGAACCTAGTGTCCTTAAGGGCCAAATTAAAAAGGTGTTTCAGCTTCTACAAAGAGAGCAGCTAAAACAGTTAGGCCCCATCCCCAAGGCTGGGAATTATCTCATAAATCTAGTAGACGATCTATACTTGAAGTACGTGGGATCAGCTTCTCAGCTCCCCAAAACCCATCACCAACATGCTCTAATCAAACTGCTATCTCTTCTTAAGAAGTATAAACATACCATCCACTATCCCCAGGATCGGACAAGAGATCTATACGATGCTGTATGTAATCTCGAGAACTCAGGAGCTCTTTTCAAAGGGGTTATCCAGATATTCAACAAGGACCTCCTCACTCAAGACAATGACACAATCTTCAGAGAGATCACCAAATTTTTGTACCAGCGCATTGGTTTAAAGCAAGATAAGCGCCTTGTCTCAGCTGAGTACTCTGATAAAAAAATAAAAAAAATATGGCGCTTTATCAAGGTAGAGGACGAGACGAAGTTACCCAAACCTATCCTCTCTAATCTCAATAAGATGAAGATAGAGTCAAATTACAAAATCCACTCTCTCTACCTCCAGATTTATGCCCTTGCTCACCCTAAAAGCAAAAAAAGTGCAGCTGAAGTTCCAGAGAGAGTTCGCATTCAAAGCGCTCTCAAGACCATTGAGAGCAGGGAGGGAGAGAGACCTCCAGGCCTCGAACGCGCTATTACTGAAGTGGAGCGTCTAATAGAGAATGAAACAAATGGCATGGCAAAATTTGAAGCGCTTTGGAAAGCAGTAGCTAAAGAAGAAAATCGTAGACAGTCTCTTGCGTTGCTGGAAGATCTTAAAAGGAAAGATAATACCAAACTTACTGATCTACCTAAGCGACTTGAACTTCTAGTTTCCATCTTAGAACTTGAAGAGCATGGTGAAGAAGACAACTCTAGATTACTTAATGAGATCACTACTTGTGCAGATTTAGCTAAGAGCGAGATGATAAAGATCAATCAAGGGAGAAGGGATTCCATCAAGTTGAAGTTTATCCCTGTGCTTGAATATCTTGAGAACGGTGACTATTTAGACGCTACCCGCCTTACCCAACGCATTGTAGATAGTAGTAAGCTCCGTAACCAGATGTATGTTGAAGGTGAAGCAGATAGTATGAAGTCTGAGCTAGAACTCCATATCGAAACCATTCTAAACTACACAGTCCCCCCAAAAAATCACAAATCAGCAAAGCTTGCCATAGCTGTGTTGAGGGAAGAACACATTACTCCTGATTCCATGGAAAGAGCAATAGAGAAAACACGCCAAAATCTCGTCACAAATACATGTGAAATGGTCACCTCTGACTTCTGCTTAAAGTTCCTTCTGCATAAGAATGAAGATGAGAGAAAAACGAGCCGTAGGACGCTGGTTCTAGCTCTCGATCATGTTGCTGGCCCCAATGGCGACTATGAGGGTGAGGATCTTAAAGCCCGTGTTCTAAAAGCCGTTCTCGATATCAGAGGTTTACCACCAGAGGCAGTGGATGATCAAGCAGTCAAAAGAGTTATAGAGGATGCGGCCAATAGAATCATGACAGCCTTAGCCGAGGCGAATACTCCAAAAGAGAAGCGTGAAGCTCACCTCTGGGAGCTTCTTACGGAAATAATCGAGGAGGGGGATATAGACGCTGTCACTAAGAAGTTGAGTCATGGAGCCTTAGTCTTCATCTATAAATTGCTGGAATTCTTCCTAGACCCCTTCACCAAATCGATCAAAGAGTTTCTCAGGAACCATCTGATTCTTCCTTCAAACGGCACTCTAACATCTAAGAACATGATTACCCAAATACTGGAGCAAACCGGAAAAGGCCTAAGTACCTATTCAAAAGCGAAAAAGAAGTGGAAAAAAATTGAGGATGCACAAGCGATAGGGAATAATGTTGTTCATCCAGACCGTACCATCATTGGGAAAAATGAACAAGAAGCCATAAGAACCATTCTTAACAATCCCAACTATTTCGGAGCGTATGACCGTAGGGAGCTTGGGAATGAAGCAGGATATGCTCTTATTGACAAATTTTTATATGTGGCAGACTTTTGTAATACGACTGAGAATTGGCACGACAACATAAACGCGACGGCCGATAGACCTCTTGATAATCTGGCTAACGATCCATTCCGAACAAATCTAAGCAAAGTCTGGGTTCTTATAAAACAGATCCTCGCTGTAATACCCCATAGTGGGGTCTATCTCATCCAATACTCCTTAAAATTTCTTGAGCTACTCATTAACTTCCTTGCAAAGCAAATTGCAAAATTTGGAATATGGCAATCTGGTATTGTCACTAAACTTCTCGATTCCATGGCTGATTCTTTCTTAAAGGAAAAACACAACAACCCATTGATCGAACGCATACTATTTGAACGATTACAAGAGCTCGAAAAACTAGTCAGCCAAGATAGTCAAGAAGAGAAAGGAGGAAACGTCTCCAAAGAAGTCTCCACAGAAACCAGAAGGAAGATTGAGACGTTTTTCTCGCATCTCTTTGAAGCCTTGGAGCTTGACAGCAAGGATACCTCCAGTGAGGTAGACCATCATGGAAAAAATGACTCCTTAAAAGAGTTAAAGGTAGAGATTAAGACCAATCTAAAAAAGCTTCTCGCTAAACTCCTTATTGTCTCCTCTGAGTCGTTTTTGAATACAGAGCAGATGAACGATGTCCTACTTAAACTCCTAATCTCAGCAAATAAAGGGCTTCGTGGAGATGGAGAGAAGATCGATCCCGATCATGATAATAGTCAAACCATAGCTCAGCGCAAGTTACAAAAAGGAATCACTGAAAAACTTAAAAGTATCATAGAGATTGGAGTCAATCCAGTCATTAGTCGAAGTGTCGACCTAATCCTTAAAGGCTCCTCAGATCGATTAAAAGATTTTACCGGATGGATGGAACGCCGTCTATTCTCCAATCGCGGGATTGAGAAAAATTCAGAACGCAATATCATCCATATGCTCTCAGATCATCTAACTGGATTCATGGACAAAACGGCTCAAGATCAAGAGGAGGTTCTTCGTAAAATCAAAAAAGAGTACCTAACATTCTTTCAAGAGTTCTTTGCGAAGCAGCAGAACATGGACGGAAGTACTCAACATAACAGTCTGAAATTAAATAATTTTAGCCGATCAGAGTTGCAACCTCAACTGCTCGAGTTGACCCGATTGCTCAATGTGTTCTTTGAAAATAGCGATGATCGCGAAACTAAGATTGCTGCAATTCTAGCCCACTTAAGAATGTTTGAAGCAGGGCTGATCGAAAAACGGGAGAAATTAAACAAAATTGATAGGGCAGAACAGAGCAATATCGAAGGGAAGCAGAGAGGTGTTGATGGCCTTGTCCATACCCTTTTCGAAAAAGCTAAGTCTAAGGCCCGCAAGGAGCTGATTCCCATTATCCAGGACTTAGTAAACAAACTGATTCTCGGCAAGGCGAATGCTGGCCGAGGACTCACCCAAAACCGAGTCTTAATCAGGGCAGTTTTCGACACCCTGGCGCTCGGAGTTCTACCAAAACATTGATAAAATTGCGTTATCGGTTATAACGATGAGCCCAAATGAGAAGACATTTTACGACATCTGTATATATTATCAATCAAGGGCAGGTACTCCTACTCCTGCACCCTAAGCTGAAGAAGTGGCTCCCTCCAGGAGGCCACATTGAAGAGAACGAATCCCCTCCAGAAGCAGCAAGACGTGAGGTGTTCGAGGAGAGTGGGCTTGAGATCGCCTTCATCAGACAAGAGAATATATGGGTGAAAAGGTGGAATGCCGAAAGCTTTGAACGCCCTTTTTTGTGTTTGACTGAAGAGATCCCCGCTTTTGGTGAAGAGGGCCCCCATCAACACCTAGACTTCATCTATCTCGCCCATCCCATCGGCACTACTTCTCCTAAAGGAGATGATCCCATCCGCTGGTTCTCTCCTGAGGAGATCCGAGAGATGAAGAGCGATATCGAAATTTTTACTGAGACCCAACAGGTCATTCAAGTTATCTTCCAACAGGAGGCGCTGCTGATCCCATGAAGAAAAAAGCTTTTTTTGTAGCTGCAACAGGTCAACATGTTGGAAAGACAACCACCTGCTTGGGAGTCGTCTCAGGTCTAAAAAAACGGTATAAGAGAGTCGGATTTATCAAGCCCATTGGGCAAGAACACGTTGAAACCGAAACAGGCATCCATGTCGACAAGGATGTGGTGCTCTTTAAAGATCACTTTGGGCTGAGCGACGACTACGCAACTATGAGCCCCGTTCTCTTTCCTCGCGGATTTACTCGCGACTTTCTGGATGGGAAGGTGAATGAAGAGGAGATCGGCCAAAAAATCCAATCAGCCTTTGAGCGTATCACAAAAGGGTGCGATGCCCTTGTCGTGGAGGGAACGGGCCATGTCGGCGTCGGTTCTATTGTCAACTTCAGTAACGCCCGCGTAGCAACTACCCTGAATTTGAACCTCATATTAGTCGCCTCAGGTGGACTGGGATCATGCTACGATGCCCTAGCGGTTAATAAAGCCCTCTGTGATGCCTATGGCGTTAAAGTCGCCGGTGTCATCTTAAATCGTGTTCATGATGACAAACGCGACATGGTTTTACACTATATGGAAAAAGCACTGAAACGTTGGGATCTTCCTATCTTAGGATGCATCCCTTTCGATCCCTTCTTAAGCAACCCCTCCATGCAGGATTACGAAGCCCTCTTTAGTGCCACACTTCTCTCAGGAGAAGAGCACCACATGCGCCACTTCTCCCATATGCGCTTTGTTGCCACCTCTCTTAAAAACTACCGCGAACTCATCCTACCAAACGTCCTTATCATCACTCCAGCTAATCGTGAAGATATCATCCTCTCCACCCTCACCAAACATTGGGATGTGAAGATCGCCAATCCGAAAGAGGAGCTCTCCGCAGGGATGATCCTCACCGGTGATGCTCCGCCGCGACAGACCATCATCGAAGCTCTCAAAAAAGCCAATATCCCCATGCTCTACGCTCCCGTCAGCAGCTATCGAGCAATGGAGATGATCACCTCCTATACCGTTAAAATCCGTAAAGAAGACAAAGAGAAGATCAATGAAGCGATCGCCCTCGTTGAGTCTCACATCGACTTCGACAAACTCACCAAAGCTGTCGAACTAGCCTAAATTTTTCACCTTCTCTATCTCCCTCTACTCCTCTTCGAAAAGCCGCCCACCCCAAACTGGAAGTTTGGAATATGGGTCCCCGAAGCAGTCGATGTACATTATGTTTTTACATGGATATAAGGAATTTCGCAGCTAAGGCGTCGGGTGGGAGCACCTTGAGGCAGTTGCCTGTCTTGCAGCTGCGCAAGATAGGGCAACGCTTTTCGAAGGTTTTGTTGTAGGGACAGAGCGCCTGAAAAGCTTGGTGCTTCTCGCCAACTGGTTTGAAGACCTCTGCTTGAGAGGGGCCAAAGATGCTGAAGGTGGGGGTGGAGGTTGTCGCTGCTAGGTGAAGGGCGCCAGAGTCTACGGTGAGAACTCTATCCATTCTGTCGATCAGGCGCTGCCAGACGGGAAGACGCATGCGAGGAACGATTCGGCTGGAGCTAGAGAAGTGAGTGTGGAGCTCCTCTGCTTCTCTCCTCTCTCTCTCTGTCCCCCAAACAAAGAAGAAGAAGGGAGAGAGCTTCTCGGCCACCTTCTCTAAGAATATTTTCCAGCTCTCTAGTGAGAGTTTTTTATTCTCCCAATGCGAACCAGGAGAGACCATGAATAGTGGGGCTGAAATCCCTCTTACCTGACTCTCAATCCACGACTCCTCATCATCTGTTATCTTCAACTTGACCACTGAGGTGAAGGGGCCACGGGGAAGGTCTAAAAAGTTCTGGATTAGGGAGAGATACTGGAGGGAGATAGGCTCCTTGGGTGTGATGGGGAAACGATCGGAGAGAAAGAGGCTACTGGGCCACTCTGGCGCTGAAGAGAAGGTATATCCCACTTTTTTTTCTGCACGTGCAAAGGCTGCGATCAATCCCGACTTAATATTTCCCTGAAGATCGAAGAGGAGATGGTACTCTCTATCTCTCAGTCTCTTGATAAAGCTGCGGATTTCAGTCCGGCTTTTTAGGAGAGATCTCTTCCATCTTCTCGCCTGAATGGGAATGACGCGATTAATATCGGGATGGGCTTCTAAGAGTTCGCAAAAGGGCTGCTCTGCAATCCAATCGATCTCTGCTTCGGGATAGTGTTTTTTTAGAAGAGCGAGTGCTGAAAAGGATTGAACGATATCGCCTAGGGATGAGCTCTTAACTAGAAGAATATGCATGTTTTAATAATTTGGCTTCAAAAATATAGTGTGATTGTACAAAATGCTTTATGAGAAATTATAGCCTAAATTGTCTTTCTGCGCTAACCTCTATTTCTCGCCAGGGCGATGCCTGGGTGAGAATTGCAGGTTAACCTGAAAATGTAACTCGATTGAAGTGGATAGGGATATGAAGCAACAAGACGTCATCTTTTCAAATAAGCACCCCAAAGCTATGTACCTGCTTGCCCTAATAGAGATCTGTCAGCGTTTTGCATTCTGGGGTGTTGCCTATCTTCTCGTCCTCTATCTAGTGAACCATTTTTCTTACTCCACTCCGAAAGCGACACACATCTACGGTATCTATATGGGCATAGCCTTCACTCTCCCTATTTTGGGGGGCTATATTGCCGATAAGTGGAACTACCGTAGTCCCATCTTACTGGGAAGTATTCTGACATCTACCGGCTGCTTTCTCTTGGCCTCTTTAAACGAAATGATGCTCTTCCCCTCCCTCCTACTCATCGGACTTGGCGCGGGTCTCTTCACACCCAGCATCTACTCTCTATTGGGCAGCATCTATGCCAAGAAGCAGCATATTCGTGAAGGAGGCTTTTCGATCTACTACTCCTCGGTCAGTCTAGGTGTTCTCCTCGCCATGATTATCTTAGGCTATCTCCAAACATTTAATTGGCGTCTTGTCTTCCTCGTCTCTGGCAGTGTACAGTTGTTAGGGGTCATCCTCTACTTCTTCATCGTGCCAAAGTTAAAACATCTCGACATTCCACCACACTACTTCATTTCGAAGAAGGACGACCCCAACCATTTCCCTCTGAAAAGACATGAGATCCATCGGATTATCGTCATTTTAATTATGACCCTCGTCTCCATCGTCTTTTGGATAGCTTACTCCCAAGCTGGTTCATCCATGACGCTTTTTGCTCTAAAATTTACCGACCGTTCCATTGCAGGATTTGAAGTTCCAGTCCCATGGTTTACCGCTTCAGAAATGTTTTTCTTAATTCTCTTTGCCTTCCCATTAGCCCGCCTCTATCTCTCTCTAAAACGACTAAAATCAAGTGCCAGCCCCCCTATGAAAACAGCACTAAGCCTCTTCTTTATGGGACTCTGTTTCCTCGTGATGCAACGCGCGGTGATTCATATCCCTTTGGGTGCGACTAGCGCCAATATAAGTCATTGGTATCTGATCTCTTCTTTCGCCTTGATGTCCTTAGCTGAGCTTCTCATCGCTCCCATCGGCCTCTCCTTGGTCACCAACTTAAGTCCCCATCGCTACCGCGGATTTCTTACGGGGGTCTGGTTTGCCTGTATAGGCATCGGCTACTATCTTGGAGGCTATGTCGCAGGCTTTATGGACTCATTCTCTCTCACCACCTTCTTCGATATCTTCGTCATCATCTCCTTCATCCCC
>SDBT01010898.1_pt1 | contig 14651 bp, 11 predicted proteins | sample 2277101 | NCBI WGS metagenome assembly SDBT01 (sample SAMN10404973, study PRJNA504765) | marine sediment metagenome | isolation source: marine sediment core GS10_PC15, 103 cmbsf | place: Arctic Ocean: Southern Knipovich Ridge | collected 2010
AGGGCGGTGCTGTCTGAACGGGGCAAAGATGCTGAGTTGACCGAAGCGGCGTTCTGTGCATACGCGGACCCGAGCGGTTTGGTGCGTTTCCTTTTCTGGCGTCGTCTTTGGGTGACTATCAAATTTCTTGAATCTCGTGGGCCATACGAAGCGGTACTTGACTTTGGTTGCGGCAGCGGGGCTGCTCTGCCGTTACTTACCGGATTGGCAGAGCGTGTGGTGGGGGTGGATGCCAATCTGGGGCCTTACCGTGCCTTGTGCCCGCACTTTTGTTTTCCTGAGAGTTTGGAGCTGCACGAAATAAAAGGGCGGGGGCTTTGCCGTTTTGCCGATAAAACTTTTGACGTGATTGTTTTGTTGGATGTTTTGGAACACGTTGATGACCTGGCAGATGTATTCGCTGAGTTGTGCCGGATAACGAAGGCTGGCGGGATGATGATTATTTCGGGCCCGACAGAGAACTTATTTTATCGGATTGGACGGAGGATTGCGGGGAAAGAGTACACAGGTGCGTATCACCAGAGAGACGTTTACGATATTCGCAGGGTCGCAGAGACTTTTATGGAGATTGAGACGCTTGCGACGCTATATTACCCTTTTCCATTGTTCAAGATTTTTGTGGGTCGTGTAACGATGTGAGGGGTAGAAGTTAGATATTATTTTGGTATTGGTCTTATAAAAGAAAGAAGATGAAGAGAAAAGAATTGTCCTTAGGGTTAGACCGGCGCTTAGCAATCGTTCTTGTCATTTACACGATATTAGGGGCATCTCTGGTTGGCTACTATCGTTACCAAATAAACCCTGACGGTATTTCGTACATTTCGATTGCTCAGAAGTATCTGGCGGGTGATTTTGCGGGTGCGGTTAACGGTTATTGGGGGCCGATTTATTCGTGGCTGCTGATGCCTTTTTTGTATTTTGGTATCGAGGCTTTGCTGGCGACAAAGGTGCTGTCTTTGGTAATCGGGCTGGCGATGATTGTGGGTTTGTGGGTGTTGTCACAGCGATTTGAGATGCCGGGGTCGGTCAGGACAGTGGTGTTGGTTGCTTCGGTGCCTGTGATTTTGACGTTTGGTTTTTTTTACATTACGCCGGATTTATTGTTGACTTGCATAGTTCTTTTTTATCTTTCGGTTGTATTCGGCTCCGGGTATACCGAGCGGATGGGCCGTGGGATATTGTGCGGTGTTCTGGGCGGGGCTATGTATTTATCGAAGAGTTTTGGGTTTCCTTTTTTCATTTCTCACTTTATTTTGATGAACGGACTTATCTTTTTGCGGAGTGAGAGGGGTCAGGCGAGGAGAGATATTGTGCACAATTTTTTGGCGGGGTTGGTTGCATTCGGCGTTATAAGCGGGATATGGATAGGGCTGCTAAGTAATAAATATGGTAAGCTGACGATTGGGACCTCGGCCGAGACGACCTATCGGGCGGCGGCGACACTGGACGCGCCGGGTGTAAGCGTTCTCTGGACAGGTTTTTTGGAGCCGTCTAATGAGACGGCGATAAGCGCGTGGGAAGACCCTTCTTATGTGGAAGCGCCGCCGCCGGAGGCGATGGATTCGTGGTCTTATTTTAAGCATCAGCTAAGGGTGGTGGGCAGACATATCCGGCAGATGGCGGGTACCTTTATGGAATTTTGCCCGTTGATGATTGCGATAGGCGTTGCGTATGTTTTGTTCTGGCTGAGGAGGTTTAATATAAAGGCGCTGGAGTCTGAGGTAGTTTATCCGACTGTAACGATTTTGTTGATTGGCGGCGCATACAGTTTAGTTAATATAGAGGCAAGGTATCTTTGGGTTATCTTTATGCTGTTGATGGTGATGGGGGGCTATGTGGTGGGGAGGTTGTTTGAGAGCGGTTTCTTTACGAGGGCGAGGAGGGCGGTTTTGTTGGTCATCCTTCTTTTGTCTTTTGCGGTTCCTGCGTTTGGTGATTTGAAGGGCAAGGCGGGGATGGGCAAAGGCATATATGGTCTGAGCCAGGCGCTGGGGGCTATTATTGAGCGGGGCAGCAAGATTGCGTCGAACAGCAATTGGCCCGGGACGCTGTATCTGGCGTACCATATAGACTGTAAGTATTACGGTGCTCAGAGTAAGGATATCAGTGCAAGAGAGTTAAAGAGGCAGTTGGAAGAGTACAAGATAGATTATTATTTTGCGTGGGGTGGTGTTTCGGGTGAGCACCGATTCTTGTCCGGTTATCCGGAGATAACCGGCGGGAGGATTGCGGGTTTGAAGATTTATAGTTTGAAGCGGCGGAGATAGTGGGTGCTTGCCTGGGATTGGATTGCTTATTGTTGTGCTTAAGGGATTGTTTGCGCGTTTGAGTTGTCTTTGATTTAGACGGTAGCTTTAGGTTGGCGGATTTTGTTATGCAGCTTAAGCGGATTTGGAAGATTCCGTTTTGGCGATTTATAGGTCCTGTGATAGTGGTTTTGGTGATATGGTGGGCCGGACCGGCGAAGGTCTGGGGGGTGTTGTCGAGCGCTGATATGGGGGTAGTTGCCGGTGTTATCGCGATGTCGATACCGATGGTACTTATCAAGGGTATCAGATGGAGGACTTTGCTTGGCGGCTATGGTGTTAATCTTGGCTTTGCCGAGAGCGTGAGTATGTACGCGACAGGGATTGTGTTTTCTGCGGTTACTCCGGGGCGTGTTGGTGATATGGTTAAGATTTTGATGCTGATTAAGAGGCAGTGCAGCGTGGGCAAGGCGATAGCATGCAATATATTAGACCGGCTTTTGGATGTGGGGGTGGTTGTGCTTGCCGGCTATGCGAGGATGTGGTACTTTTCGGGTCAGTTTGGGGCAGAGCTTCATGTGATTAATATTGTCATAATTGTAGTTTTGGCTGTTTTTCTTGCGTTCATTTTGAAGCGACATTTGATAAAGGGGGTGGCGATTAAGCTTATTCCGGAGCAGTATCGTCCGGCGGCACGAGAATCTTGGAATGAGATTATGGGAGGCCTTTGGAAGAGCGGTGCAAAGCGGCTTTTGTTGCTTGGTTTTTGGACGGTCGTGTTCTGGGGTGTTTGGTTTTTGTGGATGTACTTGTGCGTGATAGCATTGAGACTTGATATACCATTTTTTTATATGTGTGCATGTGCGGCGATGGCGATGGTGTTTTCTCTTTTGCCGATAACGGTTGCTGGTGTGGGGACTCGTGATGCGGCTTTTATACTGCTGTTGGGTCAGATAGGGATAGCGCGGGAGGAGAGTCTTGCTCTTTCGAGTCTGATATTGGCGGTATTTTTGGTCAACTGTGGGGTTCTTTATATAGTTTCGGTGGTTTTGAAGCCGAGGTAGGATTTTTGTGGGACTGGGGAGGGAACTTCAGGTCAACCGCCTGAGGCGGAGCTGTATAAATCGAAAATAACATAAGAGGGCATGCCGGCTCTCAGGAAGCGGCCTTTTTTGTCGGTTTCTCCGTTCTGGCCTGCGATGAGTTCGTATTTATAGCGCAGATTTAGCCGCTTGATGAGCTGCATGAGCGTTTTTTGGTAAGGGATTAGATAGTATGGGTAGTTGCCTGTTTTCGCGTAGCTTTGGACTTGGTCGAAGGTTCTTGCGCGTGTAATTATTCTGTCGAGGTACCAGGCAACTTCGGGGCGCAAGTGAGGTCCCTTTACGGGGTGCTGATTGACTATGAAGTCGTCGAAGCTAAGCAGTGCTTTGTCGGGTGGTATTTTTTGATTTAGGTCTTTGAACATTTTAACTTCGTTGGGTGAGCGCCAGCGGATGTAGTAATAGAGGTTTGTTCCCATTGTGCAGGATACGAATATTATTCCGACGCAGAGAACAATGGCTATTTTGGCTGCGTGGGGACTGATTTTGCCGATGATATCGGCGAGGAGCATAATTGCCAGTGCCAGGGCTATAGCGATTACAGGGACGAGGGGCCCTTCCCAGAACTGGTGTCGCCAGAGCGCGCCTCTTAGCAGAAATAGTTGGAATATCGCAGGCATCAGAAAAAGGCAAAACTGCGGAAAACGTCTTTGGTTCGGCGCGGTTTGCTTTTTGTGGGTTCGGAGGGCGAAGATGTACAACTGGCCGAGAGTCATATAGATAATCGCTGTAATCAGGACGGGAAGTGTGAAATTGGTAAGCGCGAATTCCCACATTTTTGCGAACCATGGTCCCCATTGGAACCAGGGCATTTCACCTTTAGCTGCTCGCCACTGATACAGTGACCATATTTTTTTCAGGTCCCAGCCATGACCAGCAGCCATAATTGAAAAGTTGATAATAAGACTGGTTAGTGGCGCGAATATTAAGATGGCCAGCAAGGGTTTTTCGGGGAACTGTTTTCGACGAATGCAGCGGAAGATATAATGGACTGCGATTGCGGCGGCGTAGAAGAGCCCTTCCCATCTTAACTGGAGGACTAAGAACAGAGATATGGCAAGTCCCCATTTATGCCAGGGTTTGGGTTCAGGCTGGTCTTTTAGGTAGCCGAGTATGGCCAGATAGAACCAAATAGTGAGGAGGCTTACGAAGTTTAGCGGTGTCATCCAGGCCTGATGCCAGAAGTAGCCTGTAATCGGGAGGATGGCGAAGAAGATTCCGGCTAATAGAGCGGTTTTGTCATCGAGGAGGCCCCGCACGATTTTTAGGAAGATAAGTAAGCTGAGTACGGCCTTTATTATTCCTCCTATTCGTATGCCTTTTTCGTCGGCGCCGAAGATAGCCATGTCCAGAGCCGGTAGGAACAGTCCGAGCTGGGGGTGATCGAGAGAGCGGTTGGGATTTTCATTTGGGGGGTCGCCAACGGCCCAGACGGCGAGCCCTTTTGTATATGCAAGGTCATATTTGAGGTAGCATCTTGCTCTCCAGGCCATGGCGGCTTCTCCCCAGCTGTGCAAACCGTAGAATGGCCTATCTATATCGCGAGCCATTATTGAGGCAAATAGAATGGCCAGGATGCCGGCAGCAATCCAGAAATAGGCGACCTTGGTTTGGGGAGTCTCGGTTTGATCTTCGTTTTTCTTCATGGCATTGGTTTTTAGATTTAATCCTTTTGAGCTATCAGAAAGTTAGTCATTCCGAACGGCTGTTTAAAATTGAACAGTCTTACCAGTGGCAGAGCAAAAGTTGGTGTCTTGTTGGGGACAATCATGCCGTAAGAGAAGGCAGTTACAACTCGTAGACCGTTTTTCGTAACCAGGTTTCTGAGGTATGGTAGAGAGAACCTGAGGGCCTTGTGTTCTTCTTTGACTAATAAGGAGAACAAAAACATCAGCGGATTGTTTCTGTTGGGTTCAAGTATAATAACGTGTTTTTTTGACACGCGTTTCATTTCCTGCATTACCCTGCTGATGTTCTCGACGTGATGTAAGAGTGCGTGGCAGAAGGCGACATCGAATGAGTTGTCCGGGAATTTCAGGTCGTCGGCGCTCATTAGTGATGTTTTTTTGACGGGGTTTATTTGTAACATTTTTACAGAGTAGTCTACGCCGTGGACATCGCATATTTTGTCAAAGTAATATGTGAAGAAGCCGTTGCCACACCCGACGTCTAAAAGTTTTGTTTGGGGTGTCAGTTCGACGTAGCGGCGCAGTAGTTCAATTTTTGGAAGGATGTATGCTGCTATAACGGGGTGTTCGGGATGCCTTCTCTTTATTAGGTGTTCTCTTTCCCAATAGTCTTTTTGGTGCACTTTGATGGTATCGCTTGTATTATTATTTGCACTGTTGTCCATCGGACATACTTTTTGAAAATAGGGGCAATGTCAGAACTATAGTAATGGTTAAAATATCGGCTGTAAAGGCATATCAGAGCAGTTAAAATCTCAAAAGTTATGGATTTCGAGTTTCGGTGCCGGTCGAAGAATTGACCCAAAAAATTCTTGACAATGAGGTATAGGAGTATATAATTATTTACACCTTAGCGGTTTTGCTAGGGATGCGATTTGGAGAACGAATGCGGTTTATTAGTCCTATTTCGCGGGATTTTAGGTGTTGGCACGTGCGCCGGCGCATTGGGCTTTGCGAAGAAGGCATTCTTATAAGAGAAAAATCTGAAAAAGTTGAAAAATTTTTTAAAAAAAAGTGTAACAACTTGAGAGGTTGGAGGACATAAATAGTAGTGATGTTAGATGGATGATAAAGTCCGGTACAGGCGAGGTGCCTGTACTGAGGAATTAATGTTAATTTTTTGGAAAGGGTAGGAAAATGATGTGGAGAACAAATTTAGGTTTAGTGATTGCGGCATTATTGGGACTTTTGGCTTTGCCCAGCTTGAGTCAAGCCGGCGACCCGAATTTAGTTGCGTATTGGACGTTTGATGAAGGAACCGGAACGATAGCATACGATTCGGCTGGCGGCAACGACGGAACCATCTATGGTGCAAATTGGACGACCGGGCAGATTGATGGTGCGTTGGAGTTTGATGGAACAGACGATTATGTGGATTGTGAAAGCGGCTTTGAATCTGTTACCGGGAGTACGACCAAATCAATAATGGCGTGGATTAGGCCGTACTCTGCGAGTTCAGCCAGGCGGCTAATTACTTTGTACAGGCTGAGTGACGCCAGCAGCGGCTTTGCGCTAAGATTTGCCGGCGATCCGGTGACCTGGTCGGCTTTATACATGAAAAGTTCCAGTCAATATGAATGGCTTGAATCGGGAGTAGCAGTAGATACTGGCGCATGGACACACATCGCGTTAGTTCAAGATGGTTCTGTGGTGGATATTTACATAAATGGTGTATCGGAGAATAGCGTGAGTAACGGTGCTGCTCCAGAGGTCTCGAATCCTCCTAACGCGATTATCGGCGCCTACCTTCACGATTCCACTGTATCTAGTTGTCTGGACGGTAAGATTGACGATGTTCGGATATATGACCGGGCTTTGTCTGCCGGAGAAGTTGAACAGCTTTACTGGGAAGGGTTAAGTTGGTCTGCGGCTGCTATTAGGCAGATTGAGGATGCCATAGCTGAGAAGGAGGCGGCATTAGAAAGTATAGATGCGGGTTCGGAGAAGGAATGGGCGGCATATGGTGCCCTTGAGGAGCTTCTTGCGAGCGGCGATTACGGTGATTTGAGCAAGCGTGATATAGCAGCTGCCCAGCGGAAGATTGAATCTTCGATTCGTCGTCAGGAGCGGTCGAAGAAAGTGGTGCAGGGCAGCATCGAAGAGCTTGAGGATGCGCTATTGTCTTTAGGCTGGGAGCTGGCGCCGGAGCCTAATGTGCCTGAGCCTAATTCGGTTGAATAGTATGTAGAAGAATGGGCGTGGTCTTTTTTGGTAAGGCCACGCCTTTACTTTTCCGTGGTTGATGCGCAGAACCCGGGTTAGTCGGTTTTTTGTTGTATAAGCGTTCCGAATCGTTTTCCAATGGCCAGAGCGGGGTCGAGGGGCACGTCTACGGGTTTACAGTCTTTTGGAATGATTATGGTTGGCCTTGGAGCGATTTTTTTGCCTTTTAACCGGGGGAGCCATTTGCGTTCGGCTTCGAGCATTTCGGTTGCCATATCGCGGATTTGTTTTAGTGTGCAGACTGCGGAGGTAAGCGGGTCCATTGCGAGAGCGTGGACGATTTTTTCGGTGTCGGCATAAAGGGCGGCTTCGGCAGCGAGTATCTGGACATTGATGTTGCTCATGCAGGCGGCGGTGCATTGCGAGGGCAAGTCGCCTATGACGGTTGGGTGCAGGCCGTTGTCATCGGCGAATGTTGGAACCTCGACGCAGCAGCCGTGGGGCAGGTTGGTGATGTAGCCGTCGTTGCGGACATTGCCCATAAAACGGAAGGGGTTGCCTGTTGTGACCGCTTCTATGATGTGCGAGCAGTATTCGACGCTTCGTTTTTCGATTTTGGTGGACTCGTATTCGAGGGGGTCGTGCTTTGCGTATTTTTCGGCAATTGTTTTGCACCAGTTGTAATAGGCTCCGCTTTCACCGCCGAAGCTTGGTTCGTCGCAGTACAGTTCGAGAGCGGCTTTATTTTTGCGGAACCAGGGGACATATTCGCTGAGGTGGCCTGTGCTTTCTGTCATAAAATAGCCGAAGTGGCGAAAGACTTCGCCGCGGACCTTTTCATTTTTGTAGTACTCGGGTTTTTCGAAGAGTTCTCGCAGCTTTGGATAGAGGTCTCGTCCTTTGTGTTCGAGCTTTAGGAACCAGTCCATATGATTAATTCCGCCGCAGGTGTAGGCGATTTCGTTTTTTGGGACCTGGCAGTATCCGGCGATTAGGTCGAGGGTGGTTTGGACTCCGTGGCAAAGGCCGACGAAAGAGACGTTGGTTGCTTTTCCGAGCGCCAAGCAACAGGCTGCCATAGGGTTAGCATACTGTAGCATGATAGCGTCGGGTTTGGCGAGTTTTTCCATGTCGCGTGCGATATCGACGAGCACGGGTATTGTTCGCAGGCCTCGGAAGAGGCCGCCGGGGCCGAGGGAATCGGCGATGCATTGGTTGACGCCGTATTTGAGTGGGATTTTGTAATCGACGCCGAACGCATCTACTCCTCCGACCTGAATCATGACGACGACGAAGTCTGCATCTTTTATAGCTTCCTGTTGTTTGATTGTGGCCGAAACTTTTCCAGGGATGTTGTTGTCCCTGAGCATTTGTTTGGCGAAGCTCTCCATTCGCCGGAGCCTGGGCTGGTCGAGGTCCATGAGGGCAAAGTCGGTGTTGGCCAGGGCCGGTGTAGCCATGATATCACTGATGAGTGTCTTGCAAAAAACAATACTTCCCGCTCCAATCATCGCTATCTTTTTGCTCATTTTTTGGTCTCCAGTCTTTTGGGCGTACGGCGTTATTTGTCGATTTTCGAAAAAACAACTGCGTATTTTACGAACAAAGTTGGCGGTTTTCAAGTAATTTACGTCGTTACTTAAAGTGTGTGTTGGCTTTTGCTTATTAAAAACTTTGCATAGATGGTGCTTTGGGCGGATGGTTGTCGGAAGTTGTGCCGATAACGCTGTTTGTTTAGTAAGATTGAGGCTGGTTTTCATAATCTTTTAATCGGAAATAACTTGCTGAGAGATGCTTTTTTTGGTACACTAAGGGGTATTGTGAATTTTGAGGCAAACTGTGCTACGAATTGGTTTGGAGATATGAACGATGCGACACAATTATTTTATTGTGACGGTGGTTGGTTTAGTGTGTGTTTGGTCATTTCAGATGGGTTGCCAACAGGTTTTGGCGTCAGAGGAGGCTAAAGAGGAGACTAAAGAGGCGGCGGCGGCTTCGAAGCCTGGGCCGAGGATTAAGTTTGAGAAGGTGGTTCACGATTTTGGCAAAGTGGGTCCTGGAACAAAGAACACGTGTGAGTTTAAATTTACAAATGTAGGGGACGAATTGCTGGAGATAAAGAAGGTCGACAAGAGCTGTGGCTGTACACCTTATACGCTGGATAAGAAGAAATACGCTCCGGGCGAAAGTGGGACATTGAAGGTCAAGTACAGTGCGAGCAGACGGCCCGGTTCTGCCAAGAAGCATCTTTATGTGCACAGCAACGATAAGGTGCAGCCGAAGATTGTGCTGACCGTCAAGGCCAAGATACAAGAAAGTGTCGGTGTTCAGCCAAAGATACTGAACCTTTTTCTTAATAAGAAGAACGGTGGTTGTCCTGAGATTACGCTAAGGAGTCTTGATGGAGAGGCGATTTCAATAAAGGGATTTGAGGCGAGCGGGCGGTTCAAGTCGACGGGGCGTGCGATAACGGCGGAATTTGACCCGTCGGTGAAAGGTAAGAAGCTTGTGCTTCAGCCGAAGGTAAATATGAATTTATTGAAGAAGAATCTGAGCGGCAGTGTGAGGATTACGGTGTTGAATCCTCAAAAAAGTACAATTACCATTCCGTTTAAGGTGCTTCCACAGTTTAAGCTTGACCCACCGTCGCTTGTTGTTTACAAGGCAGAGCCGGAGAAGCCGGTAACAAAGGAGCTGTGGATACTTGACAACTATGGTGGGGATGTTGAGGTTGAATCGGTGTCGTCGAAGAAGGGTATCATAAAGGTTTTGAGCCGGGAGATGGTTGACAAGCGATGTAAAATTGAGTTGGAGATAACGCCTCCGGCCAGAGAGGGTTCGAAGAGAGTTTTCTCGGATGTGCTTTATGTGAATATGAAGAATAGCGAGCCGCTTAAAGTTACGTGTCGGGGTTTCTATGTAAAGGGGCAAAAAGCGCAGGCGAGCAGTGGGGCCGATGCTAAGTAAGCCGGCATATGGTACGATTAGCCACTTGGATTTTTGTGTTGACGGTATGCTTCTGGTGCGTAATGGCTATCTCGACAGGTTGTCTTGGTACGGCGAAGGATATTCAGGGGCCTGAAGCGAAGGGTGGTGCCGAAAGTGCGGAATCGGTATTTGACAAGTCTGGGGACAGGAAGCAGTGTGATGGTATCGCGGTTTTTCTGACCGGCAGTGAGCTGGGGATGCTCAAACCATGTGGATGCAGCGGGGGTGAGCTGGGTGGACTGAACAGGCGGTGGGCGATTTTCAACAGTGTATCTGCAACAGAGCGGTTAATTGTCGACACAGGTGGATTTGTAGACGGTAACGGCGAGCAGGACCTGATCAAATTCAATATAATAATCGAGGCCTTTGGTTTGCTGGGGTATGACCTGGTGAACCTTCGTGAGAACGACATTGAAATAGCCGAAGGCCAGGGTCTTCTGGAGGGGATAAGTTCTGTGTTAAATGTTATAAGCTCTCAAACAGTGCCGGGCAGGAGCGTGCCGCAGAAATTTACGAAGCAGTTTTCAGTTCGAGGCGGGTCGGTAGCGGTGACAGTTGCGGCCTTTGACGCGGAGAGGGGACAAGTCGAGCGGGTCGGGGAACTTTTCGGTGGGGCGTCGAATCCTGAGAATGTTAACATTTTGATTTTGAATGACTGTAATACTGCTACGGTTAGTTCTATTGCGAAGATGGGGATTGTGGACTGTCTGCTGTGTCCTGCTGAATCCGATGAGCCGACAGTAAAAAGCGAGCCGGGTGAACGGCCGCTTGTTATTACGGGCGGGCGCTTCGGAAAATACGTAGGTAGATTAGAAATAAAGAGGGACGGGGTTGGTGATAAGCTCAGACTTGGTTTCTCGTCGGAGCCGGTAACTGGAGATTTGCCTGCGAAGGAATCGCTTGTTGAGTTGTATAAGGGTTATCAGGAGCTTGTTAACGAGGCCAATCTTCTTGAGAGGTATCCGCGTTTTGTTCTTCTGGATGGTTTGGAGTACACCGGTTCGCAGTCATGTAAGCTTTGTCATGAGTATGAGTACGGCAAGTGGAGCGAGAAAGCCCACTCGCGTGCCTATCCGACGCTTGAGCGGATTGGCTCGCAGTATGACCCGGAATGTGTTGTCTGTCATGTTGTCGGTATGGAGTATGTAAGCGGTTTTGTTTCAGAGGAGAAGACCGGTCATTTGAAGAACGTGGGTTGCGAGAACTGCCACGGTCCCGGCTCGGAACATATCAGGACGCTGGGCAAGGCGCTGACAAGAGAGCCGAAATCGAATTGTGAGGACTGTCATACACCCGACCATAGTGCCGAGTATCTGGGAAATGAAGATGTTTATTTTGAAAAAATAACTCATTGGCGGGAACCAAATGCAGCAGGCAATGTCGAAGAATAAAGGTGAGTCTGAGGTGCTGAGATGGTAAAGACATTGCGGATAACAAGTGCTGCGGCGGTTGTTTTTTTTGTTTTGCCGACGGTTTTTGGGTTTCGCGGGGACGCGGCGATTGAGGAATTTTTGAAATCGCCAGGTGCGATAGAGGAGTTCAGCGAAGCCAGGGGCCAGGCGCGCAGGGGGGGCGAGAACCAGGTCTCGCCGCTTATAAAGCAGGCGGAGTCTTTTGCGTCGCATCTGAGCCCGCCGGCTAAGGAGAAGCCCGCGAAGAGCGTGCCATCTGAGAAGCCGAGCAGGGCACCTCGTCCTTCTCGCGCAGTTTCGCCGAAATCCAGGCTTATAGGGACGAGTTACTATGCGTTACGCCCGGATATGTCGCTGGCATTGGTTGACGAGCTGGGTAAGGGTTTTCGGTGGGTAAGCCAGTCGAGCGAGGTGGGGCATTTGGTCATCGAGAAGATAGAAGATGGTGTAGTTTTGGTTCGTGACGGGCAAAGGACGTTTGAGATGTTCGCTGAGAGGCCTGAAAAAAGAGACCTTGTTAAACGGGCGTTGTTGGGAGGTGAGGCGGCAAGAGACGAAGCTGACCGGATAGGTGCTAAGGGGAGGATTTCGGGGGATGAAGAAACGGCTCGGACGGACGATGCTTTGGCTGAGATGGAAGGTGACCTTCGAGCGAAGTTGGAATCTGCGCGAGCGGCTGCGGATGTAGAAGAAAGCGAGAGGCTGGAAAGGCTCATTGCTGATGTTAAGGCTATGGGTATAAGTGATGAGGAGGCGGAGAATCTGGGTCGCTTGGGTAAAAGTCTCAAAGCTGGTCGGCGGAAAGACGTGCGGAAAGGCAATTCGGTGACGGGAAGGTGAGTGAGTCGGGTGCTGAGCAGGAATAGCCCCTTTTGTCAGCAGTGTTACAGGCCTGTTTTTCAATTGCGGGGTGTGTTTCGGGGAGAGGGTAAGGGGCGCTTTGGGGGAGCCTGTATTTTAACGACATTTTACTGCATTTCTGCGGAGGAGAGGCCTTGTTTTTGGGTTTATCAGGGACCGGACGTGGAATAGGGGGCAGATTGTGTGGTAGGGGGCGGGAACTTTTTGTTGTTTTTTGTGTCTATTAAGATAGTTAGTAGTGTATGGAGTATGAACGGGAAGGTGCGGATTGGTGAGGTGCCGGATAAAGAGCGGATTGAGGCGGATAATTGGGTTTTTTGGGCAGGAGGGCCGGTAATTAAGGAAGGCTCCCTATTTTTAGGGGCGTTGTGGGGGCAGGGGTAAGATTGGCCCTGTGATGTGTGGAGTGATTTATGTTGTCAGGACGGCGATTTTCAGGGTTTGGGCAGTCAAGGATTTTGGTGCTTATTTGTGTTTTAGGTGGAGTTGCAGGGGCGGTTCGCGAACCGCCCGTACCTGCGGTTGCGGCGGAGCAGAAGGACACGTCCGGGCCTGCGCGATACCGGGTTTTTTCATTGCGGCAGATATCGGCGGAGAAAGGGCAGGGGTATCTGGCTGAGGCTGGTATCGGGACCGTGTCGGTTTTGCCGAGCCCGAGAACTCTTTTGGTTACGGCTAAGTCTGAGGATTTAATCAAAGCGACGGCTATTTTGAAGCTTGTGGATTCGGAGCAAGATTATGTTATCGAGGGGATTTTCCCGGCGTCTGAGGCTTCAAGTTGGCCATCTAACGAGAAGATAGAGGCAGAGGTGGGCCGGATATCAATCGGGACTTTTCTTGAGCCGCCGATTGGGGCCGCGGAGAGGCGAGTAATTATAGATGTTCACGGTGAAATGGTAGTTGCAATTGCCCCGGCGGAGTTGGTTGAGCAAATTGTTTCAGCTATTGAGCGTTTACGAGAGGAACCGGATAGTCGCGTCGAACCGAGTCAGACGGACCAACAGAAGGAAGCAGGAGCAGTTGAGATTGGCCAAGAAGCACCTGTCGGTGAAGCTGTGGAAGTGGAGGTCGATTCTGATGAGCTTTTCAGTAAGCTTCTGAGGTCGCTGGCTGAGGCTGAGGAAAGGGGAGCCAAAGAGGTGCGAGAGGCTGCTGAGCCGGTGGCTGAGGCGGCGCGGCCAGCGGTTAAAGAGCCTACTGAGCCTGCTGTTGGGCCGGAAGCTGGAAGGGCGGTTCGTGGGCGAAGGCGGGAACGAGGGCTAAGGCGTGAGCGTCCGGTCGAAGAGGTTGTGATTGAGCCAAATGAGCCTGAGGCGGTGGAAGTTGTCGAGGCCGCGCCGAAGGCCTGGTCTTATGAGCCGGAGCAAATTGATACCGGTGAGGAGATGCTTGAGCTGGATTTGCCAGAGACGCTCGATATTGTCGCGCTGCTGGATTTGGTGGGGAAATATTTGCATCTGGATTATATGTATGACCCGACGAAGATAAAGGGTGAGGTTACGCTGAAGCTTCAGGGGCCTATCAAGGTTAAAGATTTGTATCCGCTGCTTGAATCAGTGCTGAAATTCAAAGATTTTGTGATGACCCGCAAAGGTAACTTGGTGACGATAGTACCTTCTCTGGAGGTTTTGAATATTGACCCGGCGTTGTTGCGTACGAAAGAGGACAAGGTCAAGCTGGGTGATGTAATCGTGACGCGTGTATTTGGGCTCGATTATATTGCCCCAGCGAGCGCCAAGAATCTTTTGATTAATATGAAGCTGGGCGCGGATATTTCCATGATTGAGGAGACGGGGACGCTGATAGTGACGGCTTACGCATACCGTATGTCGCGGGTGGAGGAGCTTTTGGCGATGGTGGACAAGCCGGGTACGCCGAAACAATTCTGGTTCAGGCAGTTGCAATACACGATGGCGGAGACCCTTGCTCCGAAGCTCAAGACCCTTGCCGACCAGCTTGGTACGGTGTCGATTTCCATTGCGGCGCGGCCAACTCCTACGCCCCCGAGTCGTGGTCGGAAACCTCCTACGAGGAGGACGCCTACGCCGACTCCAAGGGCTGCGGGTCTTGGGCCAAGTGTGTATCTTGATGCTGACGAGCGAACAAACCGCATACTGATGATAGGTTATGAAGACCAGCTGGAAGTTGTTGAGGGTTTGATAGATACACTTGACGTAGCTCAGCAGGACC
>SDBT01010899.1_pt1 | contig 14651 bp, 18 predicted proteins | sample 2277101 | NCBI WGS metagenome assembly SDBT01 (sample SAMN10404973, study PRJNA504765) | marine sediment metagenome | isolation source: marine sediment core GS10_PC15, 103 cmbsf | place: Arctic Ocean: Southern Knipovich Ridge | collected 2010
AGCTAAAGACCCTAACCTATTTGCTGTAGCTGTTATCTCTTCCATTGAGGCCGTTTGCTCCTCAGTGGATGCACTTATCCCTTCCATCGAAGCCGTCGTTCCCTGAATTTTTTTAATTATTTCTTCAATTTTATTACCAGAGTCGGAAACTGCTTTTTTTGATTCTTCTGCGAGCTTTCTAACCTCATCAGCTACTACGGCAAAACCTCTTCCATGTTCTCCGGCTCTTCCTGCTTCTATACTTGCATTTAGAGCTAACAAGTTAGTCTGCTCTGAAATACTTGTAATTAAATGCATTATTTTGCGAATATCATCTGTAGAAGCCAATACAGATTGAGAATCTCTCGAAATTTCTTGTGATGTGGACGCAACCTCTTCGGCTGCGGCATTTACTTCGCTGGCGCTTGCAGCTAATTCCGTCGCAATATTGGCTACATTAACGCTTGCTTCTGTACCTGCTTTTAAAACACCTGCAATATTATCCATTGTATCTTTAAGCTTATATTCTATTCCTATCACTAAAGCCGTTGCTAAAATCATAATTGCAGAGCCGTATGACATTATATCTGAGACCATCTCTGCTTCTGACATTTCCATTAGATCCGATATACCCCTCCATAAAAATCCTGCTGCCAAGTTTATGTTCACGATCGTAAATAACAACCTTGTAAGACTCTGTGTATCATCACGGTATAACTTTACTGTTATTATTGCTGCAATGGTAAAACATATACCACCAACCAAAAACAATATTCCATATGTTGCCTCTCCTTCTGCTATTTGTAACATCTCTCATTCACCTCATTTCTTGTTTGATTTCATTTTGTTTTGATAATTAAGTACCGAGAACACCATAGATCCACCCGAAACTGCCACAAATAAAGCTTCACCTATTTCTATTTCAAATGTCATAAAAAACATTGCTAACCATAAAGCTACCATAGGTACTATAAACAACCTTAATTCTGGTTTGCTATATGAGAACATAGTGAACAATACTACAGCAATACTTAAATAGATTAATATCATAGGGTCCATAATGGCATCAAAAGCTGCAAGCTCTTGACTCCCTTTCGCTGCTTGTAAAATCATATTTTTCTCCTTTATTTTATTTTTTTATTTGTTATTTATATTTTATTAAAGATTTTTTGTATAAATTTTGTTTTTTTTTTTATATTACAAACTTTCTGTATATTTGTTTTTTAAGATTACAAAGGTTTTGTATATTTATATAAAATAGTACGGGTATTTAAATGTATTTATTCAGAAATCCTTTCAGAAAAAAGTAATTAACAAAGATTTATTCATAAAAGTAAGAGAATGAATAGGATTATTCAGAAAAAGGCTTTTTAAATTATTATTTCAAAAGCTAATATTTTAAATTCTATTACTTATTTACACTAATTTTCTTAAGAGTTCGATCATAACATAACTAACTTCTTCGAGTTATATTTTTAAATTCAGGAATTTTTGATTATTTAATGATGATTTTGCATTGACACTATAATTTTAGATGCCGAGAAGCGTAATATATATATATATGAAAGTTGAGCTTCTAATGGTTTCAAGGTTATCTCTCAGTTAATTATTCAGAAGATTGCTTTAATTTACATTTTTAATTAAGAAAAAAAAATGCAAAAGTTTATTGTAACATTAGTTCTTGATAAAAAACTGAATATTATGATTTTTTTTTGATTTTAAAAATTGTCGGTTTCTAATTTAAAAAATATGATCAAAAATTTATACATATTTTTGGACAAAATTAATATTTTTGACATTATAACACATATTATCTGTGTCAAATTTTAATTTTTTAATAAGAAAAAGTATGGGTGCATATGGAATTATTGCAATTACTAATTTTTATTTGCAAAACATTTAAATACAACAATTGTTCTATTTTTATTAATAGAAATTTGTATTTTCTAAAAAGAAGTACATATTTTTAAAACAAGTTTTAGAGAATTATAAAAAATATAATAAAATAAATAAATAAAAAAAAAAATGAGAAAAATATGATTTTACAAGCAGGAAAAGGCAGTTCGGAACTTGCAGCTTTTGATGCGATAATGGACCCTATGATATTAATCTATTTAAGTATTGCTGTAGTACTGTTCACTATGTTCTCATATAGCAAACCAGAATTAAGGTTATTTATAATACCTATGGTAGCTTTATGGATAGCAATGTTTTTTATGACTTTTGAAATAGAATTGGGTGAAGCTTTATTTATATCAATTTCGGGGGGATCTATGGTGCTCTCGGTACTTAATTATCAGAGCAAAGTGAAATCAAACCAAAAATGAGGTGAATGAGAGATGTTACAAATAGCAGAAGGAGAGGCAACATATGGAATATTGTTTTTGGTTGGTGGTATATGTTTTACCATTGCAGCACTTATAACAATAAAGTTATACCGCGATGATACACAGAGTCTTACTAGGTTGTTATTTACGATCGTGAACATAAACTTGGCCGTAGGATTTTTATGGAGAGGTATATCGGATCTACTGGAAATGTCAGAAGCAGAGATGGTCTCAGATATAATGGCCTATGGCTCGGCAATTATGATTCTAGCGACCGCTTTAGTGATAGGAATAGAATATAAGCTTAAAGATACAATGGAAAATATTGAAGGTGTTTTAAAAGCGGGTACGGAAGCGAGCATTAATGTTGCCAATATCGCAACAGAGTTAGCCGCAAGTGCCAGCGAGGTAAATGCCGCAGCCGAAGAAGTTGCGTCCACATCGCAAGAAATTTCGAGAGATTCTCAGAATGTTTTAAGTTCTACAGATGATATTCGCAAAATAATGCATTTAATTACTAGTATTTCAGAGCAGACTAACTTATTAGCTCTAAATGCAAGCATAGAAGCAGGAAGAGCTGGAGAACATGGAAGAGGTTTTGCCGTAGTAGCTGATGAGGTTAGAAAGCTCGCAGAGGAATCAAAAAACGCAGTTTCTGACTCAGGTACTAAAATTGAAGACATCATTAAGAAAATTCAGGGAACAACCGTTTCAATGGAAGGGATAAGTGCGTCAACCGAGGAACAGACGGCTTCAATGGAAGAGATAACAGCAACAGCAAATAGGCTTGGCTCTTTAGCAGAAGGTCTGAAGGAAAATCTTTTAAATTTCGGTGGCGATAACAATGGCAATGGAGCAGCAAAAACATTCAAAAAAGATAAATTATCACATGAGGATAATCTCCAGAAGTATACCTAAAAAGAAGGATGTATTTCTTAACGAGAATATCAAAAAAAACAAAAAATAAGTAGGGTGAGAGGGCTTAAATCCACCCTTTTTTTTTTAATATTTTTTTTATATAAATTTTTCAATATTTATTTTAAATAAAATTTCTAAAAGAAAGCTTATAATTATCAAAAGAATAAAAAATTGAGAGTTTAAAATTAATGATTATTAAATTTATAAATCAATTAATGAAGATAAAAATGAATTTAATGGAGATGTTATTCCATTTCAGTAATTTGAAAGCAATAATTAATCAATATTTTATAATATAAAGATTTTGTATGAAAATGATGCAGGTCGGAAGTTATTATGACAAATTTTTTAAGGTTTCTGAAGAAAGAATAGAAAAAAAACCTAATAAGCTGTTTGAATCCACGGAAGTTTATCTTATTGTTGACATTGACTTAAAATCAATCTGGATCTGGGCTGGAAATAAATCACGGTTATTTCAAAGATATGTCGCAGCAAAATGGGCTGGTAAACTAAAAAGCACGAAAGATTTTTATGGATTTAAATATGAAGTAATAAAGGAGGGATTAGAACCCGTGGAATTTCAAGCTATTTTTTATGAAATAAAACAAGAAAAAGCAGATGTACAATATCCTGGACAATCAAGAAAGAATTTCGTTATCGATGTAACATTCTACGAACATGGTATAAAATCTTCTTCAAACCAAACAATCTTACGTCACCAAGGTAAAAAAATTTTATTAACGGAGAGATCTCGAATTAAAAATATAACATCGGAATTAAAACAAATGCAGATGCATATTATGTATTCAATGGAAAATATTGAAAATAGAATTAAGGAAATCGAGAGAATTGTACAAATATGATTAAAATACTTGTTTTAGAAGAGATTGTATTTTCTATTTAATGAAACAGAAAGTTATATTTTAAAATTCGAAGAGAATCCTAAATATTTTTTTTTGATCTTTAAAACTTAAAACTATCTTAAAAAGAGGATTAATCTCTAAATTCAAAACTTTCAGAGCTTTTGAGGAGATTTTTGAGTATTAGTAAAATTATTTAGTCAATATATTCGTAAAACCTAAAATTTCTCTGTTGGTTAGGTTCAGAAGGTTCATTGTCAGCTCTAACTCAAAAATATGATCAAAAGTTAAATTTTTTATATATATTTTTGAATAAAATTAGTAATTTTGACATTGAGACACATATTATTTGTGTCAGATTTTAATTTTATAATAAAAAAAAGGATGAACACATACGAAATTATTGCAATTACTAACTTTTTATTAACGATACATTTAAATATATGTGATGTTCTATATTTTATTAATGGAAATATGTGTTTTCTAAAAAGAAGATACATATTTTTAAAAAAAGTCATAGAAAATTACAAAAAATATATAATAAAACAAAGGTGAAAAATATGATATTACAAGAAGGTTTTGAGGAGAGAGCCATGGAATATATAATGCTTTATGTAGATCCTGTTATATATACATTTTGGGGTATTGCCCTTACTCTTTTTGTCCTCAGTACATACAAAAAACCCGAACTTAGAGGTTTTTATTTAACATTTGGGTTAATACTCTTAGCAGGAATTTTGCAGTGGATGGGCCTAACGCAAATGGAAGCCGCTTCTATCTTTATTTCTGGAGGATCCTGTATTTTTTCATTATATTATTATCGAATTAAGTCAAATAATACAATGGAGGTCTGAAATTATGGTTGATATATTATCTGGAATGTTGTTTTTGTTTGGAGGTATTTTCTTCGGAATTTCGGCAATTATTTCTTTTACAGCGTATCGACAGAATAAGAATAGTCCATCGAGAATATTAATAACGATTGCTTGTTTAACTATGACACTTGGTTTTACATGGAGAGGACTTTCTATGTTTTTCGGATTAGGAGCAGCAGAAATGATTTCAGATCTTCTGAATTTTGCTTCTGCCGTTATAGTTATAACTATAGCAATGATTATAGGTGTTGAATATACACTTAAAGAAACATTGGAGAATATAGAGGGTGTTTTAAAAGCAGGTACGGAAGCAAGCATTAATGTATCTAATATTGCGACGGAGTTAGCCGCAAGCGCCAGCGAAGTAAATGCTGCAGCCGAAGAGGTTGCGTCCACATCACAAGAAATTTCGAGAGATTCACAGGATGTTTTAGGTTCTACAGATGATATTCGCAGGATTATGCATATAATTACAAGTATTTCAGAGCAGACTAACTTGTTAGCTCTAAATGCAAGCATAGAAGCTGGGAGAGCCGGAGAACACGGGAGAGGTTTTGCCGTAGTAGCTGATGAGGTGAGAAAGCTAGCAGAAGAGTCAAAAAACGCAGTTTCCAACTCTAGTAATAAAATTAATGGAATAATTAAGAAAATTCAAAGAACAACCGCTTCAATGGAAGGAATAAGTGCGTCCACTGAAGAGCAAACTGCCTCAATGGAAGAGATAACAGCTACAGCAAATAGGTTAGGGTCTTTAGCTGAAGGTCTGAAGGGAAACCTTTTAGAATTTGGTGGCAATAGCAATGGCAACGGAGCAGCCAAAAAATTCAAAAAAGATAAATTAACACATGAAGAAAATCTCCATGAGTACCTAAAAACAAAAAATAAGTAGGGTGAGAAATCCTACTTTTTTTTTTAATATTTTTTTTAAATAAATTTCTTTTTATATTTTAAAAATCGAAGAGAATCCTAAATATCTTTTTTTCAAAAAGTCATGTATTAAAACATATCAAACTTATATCTATGATCAAATGTTCTTATTTTATAATTTTAAAATTATGTTATAAATCATAGAAATCAAATTTATAACTATTTTTTTAATACCATACTTATATTATCTTAAAAAATAAAATCGTGATTAATTATGCCAAATTTAGAAATTATGAAAGACGTATTTTTCGTTGGGTACGTAGATTGGGAAGTAAGGAATTTTCACGGCTATTCTACACATAGGGGAACGTCATACAATGCATATATAGCAAAGGGAGAGAAGACAGTTTTAATTGATACCATTAAGGTTAATTATTTCAAAGAATATTTAGAAAATATAAAAAATGTCTGTGATCCTAAGGATATAGATTATTTTATTGTAAATCATGTAGAACCAGATCATTCAGGATCTTTTCCTCAAATTTTAAAATACCTTCCAAATGCAGAAATAATCGCATCTACTATTGGAGTTAAAAACTTAGAACTTCATTATCATGAATCGGTAGACGCAGAATTATTTAAGAAAATTAGGGCGGTAAAAGAGGGAGATATTCTCGACATTGGTAATGGAAAAAAGATTACATTTGTTCCAGTACCCATGGTGCATTGGCCAGATTCTATGGTTTCTTTTATGACAGATGAAAAAGGTCCAAATGTATTATTTTCTAATGATGCTTTCGGACAGCATTTAGCTACCTCTAAGATATGGGATGAGGATAATGATCTATCGATAATTATGGAAGAGGCAGAGAAATATTATGCGAATATTTTACAACATATATCAAATATCATTGCTAAAACATTAACCAAGGTTGGAGCATTGCCTATTGATGTAATTTGCCCATCTCACGGAATTTGTTGGAAAAAAAATATTCCTGATATCGTTGAAAAATATAAAAAATGGTCCAGTGGAGAAATAGATGAAAATAGCGTACTAATTATTTATGATACTATGTGGGGTAGTACAGAGAAAATTGCGCATGCTTTATATTATGAAATCAAGAGTAGAGGAATTCCTGTTAGAAGGTTTAAGCTATCTAGTTCAGATTATTCTGATGTAATTACAGAAGCAATGCGAGCAAAAGCAATATTAGTAGGAAGCCCTACTTTAAATAAAGTAATTTACCCTTCTGTTGCTGAATATCTAACATATCAGAGGGGGCTGAAACCTATGAACAAAATAGGATTTGCTTTTGGATCTTATGGCTGGAGCGGGGGAGCAGTCAAAGAGATTATAAAGGAATTAGAGGGTGCTGGAATAAAAGTTTTAGATGAAAGTATTGAAATTCAATTTGTACCTAAAAAAGAGGATTTGGACTTTAAAGAAATAATTGATAAATTAATTGAAAATATGGATTAGGGGGTAAAAATAATGGATTTTAATTTAACAGAAGAACAGAAGGTTTTACAACAAAAGGCGAGAGAATTTGCCATAAAAGAAATATTACCTGTTTCTGCTTATTATGATGAGATTGAAAAAATGCCATTAGAAGTTATTGAAAAGGCATACAAAGCTGGTTTAACGAACATGGCTATTCCTAAAGAATATGGCGGTCAAGGCGGAGGACTCATGGAAGCTGTATTAGTTGTCGAAGAAATGTCATCAGCTTGCCCGGGGATCGCAACATCAATATTTGATAACGATTTAGGAGCAATACCAATTGTTTTAGGAGGTAATGAAGAACAGAAAAAAAGAATTTTAACTGATCTTACAAGCAATTTTGGTTTAATTTCGTTTGCTACGTCCGAGCCTGGGATGGGTTCTGATGTTGCAGGGATGCAATGCAAAGCAGAAAAAGATGGCGACGGATATATATTAAATGGAACAAAGTATTGGATTACGAACGCTGGATTTGCTAAATATATAAGTGTTTTCGCAACTGTAGATCCTACTAAAAAACACCGTGGGATTGGAGCATTTATAGTACCAACTGATTTAGAAGGAGTCAAAACTGGAAAACATATACCGAAATTAGGTCAACGAGCTTCAAATACTTGTTCTGTAATATTAAAGGATGTAAAGATTCCTAAGGAAAATGTATTAGCTCGTCCAGGGAGAGGTTTTATATTAGCAATGCAAACATTTGCATGGACACGGCCTGCAGTAGCAGCTTTTGCGGTTGGTTGTGCTCGTTCTGCGATGGAATACTCTATCGATTATGCTGTAAAAAGAAAAACATTTGGAAGACCAATAGCAAATTATCAAGCGATTCAAATGAAAATTGCCGAAATGTACAAGGACATCGAAGCAGCTAGATTGCTAACATACAAAGCCGCATGGGAAGGAGATAATGGAATAGATAATAACTTGACTTCTTCTTGTGCAAAAGCACTTGCCTCCGATGTTGCCATGAATGCTACTACTGAGGCAATTCAAATCTTTGGAGGTTATGGCTATATAAGAACGTATCCTGTAGAAAAACTGTTTAGAGATGCTAAACTTTACCAAATCTACGAAGGAACATCTGAAATACAAAGAATTGTTATTTCCAGGTTTGCTATGAAAAAGTATCAACACGCAATGCCAAATTTATTCGAGCTACCTAGAATTGAAGGTCCCGATGAAATTGACGAGAAAATTCCTTCAATTGCTAAAGTTGATAAAACTGTTGATGAACTTGGTGGATTGTGGAAATGCTCGATCTGTGGTTATACTTATAATCCAATAAAAGGTGACCCTGATGGAGGAGTCGCTTCCGGAACTCCTTTTGAACAAATTTCAAGTGATTGGGTTTGCCCTATCTGTGGTACCGCTAAGAGTAATTTTAATAAAATTTAATTTGGATTTTTATAATTTTATTACTTTTTTTTTTTCCTTAAAAAATTGGATTTTCGTGTTTAATAGCCTTCATGAAAAACTTACTTTTAAATAAACTTCAAGTTCTTCTTTTTTTAATTCTATAATATTGTTTTTCACAAAATCCGCTACAAAAGATATTAGAATTAGGATTTAGCCATACTTCTTTTAATTCTTGGATTTTTAAAGCATTATATTCTTTACTGAACTTATAAATATCAATTGATGTGTTACAATTCAGACAATATCGATTTTTTAACTCTCTTTCTATTTTTTCCAATTCATCTCGCTTGAGATTTTTAAAACATTCACAGCAATGAAATTCGAAAAGTGAGTACTGCCATAAACTTAATACATACCCAGCGGTGAATTCAAGATTATCTGATAAAAAATCATAAATATTTAAGTCTTTTTTACATTGCCAACAGACTCTTTTTTTAAAATACTTCTCATTTCTAATTAAATCTCTTAAAACTTGGATTTTTTTCCACATGTCGGAATTATTCAATTTTTTTAAAAACATTTGAGAACCTGTATTAGATTTAAAGAGTCTATAGAATGAAAGTGTTTAAAATTATTTATATTAATCTCTTATTAAACATTTAATTATTTTTTAAATTCAATAAAAATATGTTATGCTGCTTTAAATTGGCTAAAATGAATTAAGAATAATTATTTTCACTAGGGATTAAAAGAAAAAAAGAATACAGATTTGGAGGTGAAATAATGTTATTAGGGGCAGCTTTAACGAAATTGAAAACCATGCAGAGCAAACTCGTCCGTCTTTATAATTTAAGGAAGGATACGTTTAATTATTTAGAAAATAGGGAAATTGAATTAGATTTTAACAAAATAACAGAAGAAATCAATAAATTGCTGTGTTAGCTATTATTTATATAGAATCAATGATAATAGTGATTTTCTCTGAGGTAATTAGTGGTGTTGCTGTTATTAGTATTGCAGTTATAATGTTTCCACTCTTTAAACCATATAACGAAAGATTAACTCTCTCATTATAATGGTTTTAGACCTTTAAGTAGGTTAATTAAAAATTTCTTCTACTTGCTTTAGACTTTTTACATGTTTTTTTAATTTGGAAGGAAGTTTTTTAATGATTCTTTCATCTGCAGTGCAAAAAACTTTCCCTAATGCGATGCTTATCCCGAGATAGGAAGCACCATAAATCGACATGTCATGATCAACCGCAATTTTAATCATGTATTCACGTATCTCATTTTTTATTGTAATTACCTTAAATCCATAGTTCTCTAAACTCTCTCCAGCATCGTCAAGTTCACTTGGTGTAAACAAATTGCTATATTTCAATGCATTTAAAACTTCAAAGTATAATAAGGTTGGAATGAATAATTCAATTTTACCATCAATGAATTTATCTCGTAATAGTCTTGCTTTATCTGATTCATTTTCTTCTATGAACCACTTAACTACCACACTGGCATCAATAACTACTTCAATCATTTATTAATTCACTTTTGTTCTTTTCTTTTCTAATGTCTTTCTTCTCTGAATTTGCGAATTAAATCTATGCTATTGAAATTTTCAGGGGCATTTTTACGGATCTTTTCGTTCAGCAAGACAGCCTTTGCTTGATTCATCTCGGTTTCATTCTGAATTTCCATTTTAATTGCTTTGCGAATAATTTCACTCCAGTTAAGATGTTTAAGCGCATTCATCTTCTCTTTTAATTCAGGATCAATTCTTACACTTATATTTGTCATATTTTATCAGTATATACATGTAATACGTATATATAAATATTACTTTTTTTAAAATTAGTTTTAAAGTTAAAATCAGTCATAGATTGAAGCTATTCGTTGGAACAAATTATCAAAGCTTATACCTATGTTGACAAATGGCACAAAAAGGGTGTAGTAATAACTGGGGAACTTAAATAATAATTAATTGGAGGGCTTGAAATAGTTAAAAATTATTCGAATGATTTTTTAAATTAAATAAAAATAACCCCTATTTGTTGGCTGTGTGTTCATCAATAATTTTTGCCGCAGTTAAGAAGTCTTGCGCCATAAATGTAGGTTTAATTTTTTTCTTTCTTAACTCGTCTGCGTGACTTGATCCATGTCCCGTAAAAAGAAATATAGTCCTAGTTCCCGCATTTATACCGAGTTCAATATCAGAAGGATGATCGCCTATAACCCATGAGTTTTTTAAGTCAATTTCATAATCCTTAACAATTATATCAATGAATTTTGTTTTGGGTTTTCGACAATCACATCCATCTTTGTCGGTATGGGGGCAAAAATAAGTTTTTTCTATTTTAATGCCTTGATTTTTCAAAGATTCTAATATATAATTGTTAAACTTATGAAAATCTTTTACCGTATAATAGCCTCTCCCTATACCTGCTTGATTTGTTATGATAAATAATAAATATTTTTCCTGAAGTAATTTAAGTCCTTCAACAACACCAAAGAGTAGCTTAAAGTCTTCTATTTTATGGACATAACCCTTGTCTTCATTTAGAGTGCCATCCCTATCTAAAATTACTGCCCTTTTCTTTTTCATATCTTACTTAATCCCTCAAATTAGCTTTTACTTAAAGAATCATGATTTTGAAAGATATTCAACACAGATTATAAAAAAAAGAGATGTATTATTTAAAAATTTTGATAAAAAACATCTTAGGATGCTTTTTGTTTTTGTTGTTTCACAATCACTCTTGCTTCATCATAATTTTTAATGATATTTCCAGTTTCAGGATGTTTGAATAAAAGGCTCTCTACGATTTTATCATTAATTAGATGTTGATTTACAATTTCTTCAATATTATCAGTAGTAACATATGTATACAAAACATTATCAGGTTTAATAACAATGATTGGACCATAACGATGCAAGTGATGGCATTTACTATATTCTACTAAAATCTTTTTATTTAAATTCTTCTCTTTCAAGACTTTTTCTAAAATTTTGCTAATTTCCTCTGAGCCTTTACCATTACAATGTTTACTAGTACAAAGAATAATGGTTCGCTCTTTTAAATCATCCATTTATACACTCCCCTGTTAGAAAACTCATTAACATTTTAGACAAAAAAAATAAAAAATTATAGATATTAATTAGAAATAATTTTAGGATTTCCATAAGCCATGTAGATTACAATATTCTCTTGCTGAAAGCTCTTCGGAATCTGCAACTACGAACGTAGCTTTAGGCTCATCTCCGGGATTTAAAAATTTACGTTTATAGCAATTTCCTTTACAAATTAATTCAATCCACATAATCCAGTGCTCTTCCGTCATAGGGTGAGGGGTTCCCATAGAAATTCCAACGTCAACTGTGACTTTATTGCCGTCAATGGTAATTTTAGGCACATGTTTCTCCCCTTTCCAATCAGCAGTTTTTTCCTCCATTAATTGCATATCTTTTCCACAGCATATTTGAGTTGGAGCTCCAGCGTTCAAGATTTCTAAGGTTTTCCCACACACATTACATTTAAAAATTGATTTTTGTTTCATTAACAACACTTATTTTTAGAAATTAGTTCGATTTGTTTTACATTAGATATTTTACATTAAAAATTATTAGAACAATATTTAACTATTATTATTTTAAATTAAAAATCTACTATTTTAATTTATGATTAAAGCTTTGATTTTATATTTTCAATTAATGATTTTTTTAATATTTAAGTTATATTATATTTTTTAGCAAACAAAATCATTATATCTTTTATTTTATGACTAGGAACAATTAATTTTGCCGCACCAGTCTCAGCTGCTACTTTTGGCATCCCATAAAGAATTGCAGTTTCTTCAGATTCTGAAATAGTCTTTCCTCCTGCATCCTTAATGGCGTTAAGTCCGGCAACCCCATCCTTCCCCATACCTGTTAGTAATATTCCCATAATTTTGCTTCCATATACTTTAGCAGCAGAAAAAAATAAAACATCCACAGAGGGTCGGCAAAAATTTATTAGTTCCCCTTCAAATGTCCTAAGACAGGGTTTATAATTTTTTACATAAATTTCCATGTGTTTGCCACCAGGGGAAAGATAAATATTTCCGGGTTGTATAATTTCTCCATATTTAGGTATGATTACATTAAGATTACATGAGTTTTTTAATGTAGTAGCAAATTGTCGCATAAAAAAGTGGCCCATATGCTGAACAACTAAAATAGGACTTGGAAAGTCTTCGGGAATAGTTTGTAAAATAGAAATTAACGTCTTAGGACCTCCAACACTAGCACCCATTACTATTATATTAGTTTTCAGTATTTTGGTTATTGGTATTTTATATGCATCTAATGGAAATTTCTTAATTTTTTGTTTGGGCAAAGTGCTAGATTGATAATTAAATTCTTCAGTTTTTACTGTTTCTTTTAAGATTTCTGATTTTATCGGTTTTTTTTCATTTATTTTAGTACTCTCATGTTTTGGGAGTGTCATTTCTCTTGATAGTTTTATTAGCGAGGCATTTAGAATTTTGGAAATTAAGATATCTTTAATTTTAGGTATTTCATCTTTCCAAACACCGCTTGGTTTAACGATATAATCAAATGACTTTAAAACAATTCCCCTTGTATACTGATCCATCTCTTTAAGTGTTATATCTGATAAAATAATTGTAGGGATAGGATAATTCTCAACAATTAGTTTGAAAGTTATTAAATCATCCCGGGTTGCTAGATAAATATCTAGCAATATAACATCAGGATGAAATGTTTTAATTTTATCTATTGCATCTTTAGCACTTCTCGTGGTGTATATCAATTCAATACTTTTTTTCGTAGAAATCATTTTGTAAATTAAGCTTCTCTGAAAAAATGATTTTTCGGCTAAAAGTACTCTTACAACCATGATTATACAATTTTGTTAATAAATTTCAAATATTTATGATTATTTAAATTTCGACAGCTAAGATTTGATCATATTATCTAAATATTACTTCATTTGAAAAGATATAGTTATATTATTACCGTATATATCTGCATATTTCTTAGGTATTGCTTAGAAATATCCATTTTAAAAAATAGAACAACTTTGGAATAAAAACTGTAAAAATGATGAGTTCAAAAATAAGTGAAAAAGAACCTGTTCTTGAACTTAATAAATTATTTTATGATGAAGAGATTGATAAACATTTTAAAGATAATATTGAACAAAAAGACTTCAAAGATGAGAATTTTGTGTTAATCACTGAAATACAATCAGTCTTACAAAATTGTTCTAATCTAACTGATAAGCAGAAACTAGATTATTGTAACAGTCAGAGATACTTCATGAAATTGTACTTGAAAGAAATTAATAAAAAATTGTTAATAAAATAGTTGGAAAAAACAAAATCTATTTTTTCATGAAAATTATTAGATATAAATGTAAAAATTTATAAATCAAGAGATTATTATCTGGTAAAAGAGAAAAAGGAAACATGTCTGTGCGCTTATCATACAAAATTGCTGTTGTGGGAGATGGAGCGGTAGGAAAATCATCAATGGTTCAACGATTAGTAACTGGATCATTTTTGACTGATATGAAAATTACAATAGGAACAGATGTGTTCACATATTTTTTTGAAATAGAAGACAACTCAATTAAGTTACAGATTTGGGACTTCGCTGGCGAAGATCGCTTTAGAAGTTTCTTACCGAATTATTGCAAAGGTGCAGTAGGCTGTTTACTTTGCTATGACATTACTCGATATCAAAGTTTCAAAAATCTAAACGAGTGGCTTAGTATTATTGAAGAAAATACGTCAAATCCAATTATTGTCTTGGTTGGAATGAAACTAGATTTAGCAGATGAAAAAAGAGTTGTAGAACTTTCTAATGCGGAAGAATATAAACAAAAGCAAAATATTGAGTATTTTTTTGAAACTTCATCTAAATCGGGTTTCAATAACAAAAAAATCTTTAAAACTTTAACCCA
>SDBT01010900.1_pt1 | contig 14651 bp, 12 predicted proteins | sample 2277101 | NCBI WGS metagenome assembly SDBT01 (sample SAMN10404973, study PRJNA504765) | marine sediment metagenome | isolation source: marine sediment core GS10_PC15, 103 cmbsf | place: Arctic Ocean: Southern Knipovich Ridge | collected 2010
ACCTTAGGGTTGGCATGGCCCAGTATCATTGTGGTGTAACAGTTGTGGAAGTCAATATATTCGTTACCGTCAACGTCGGTAAATCGGCAGCCTTCCGCTTTGTCTATCCAGAAGGGATAGGGGTCAAACCAGATTGAGGAGCGGGTATCACCCCCTGGCATATATCGACGTGCCTTTTCCAGTGTTTCTCTTGATTTCTGCGTTCTTTTTCGATAGGTATCCTCGTATTTCTTGGTAACTTCGGCAAGTAACTGTTCTCGGGACATTCGTTTTTCTCCTTTCTGATTAATCAACCCCGGCTTTTCTCTGTGCTTCAAGGTAATGAAATATGCTAACGAATATCTTATAATAAATCATCTTGTCAAGGCAAATAAGATAACCTGTACCGGATTTTGTGTCATACCCTTTGAATTGCATCCTTGACAAAATAGGCACGACTGCCTAAAGTGTCTGAAGAACATCTTTATTTTTAACAAACAAGGAGGAACGCATGGCCGATTTCGAAATCATTGACGCTCATATTCACTTGGCGAGAACCCTGGAGGAGGAAAGCAACTACTGGCTTTTTCCGGGGCGCAGGGGTTGTGACCGGTATGGTACGCCGGAGAAAGCCATCGAGTATATGGAGCGGGAGGGCATCTCGAAGATGGCCTTCATGACGCTGATTCCACGACAATACCGTGGCCCTCTCGTTGAGAAAGTAAAGCTTGCTTCACTGCCGGAGAAGCAACGACGGGAGGAAGAGAAGAAGATTGGCGAACAGGTAGCGCCCAAAATGCGTGAAATCAATGAATGGGGCTGCGAGGTGGGTCGGCGTTTTCCGCAATTGCTGCCTTTCAGCTGCATTTCGCCGGAACTTGGGGGTGCCGAGGACGTGGTAAAGGAGGTGGAACTGAGGGCAAGTCAGGGGGCGAAGGGAATCAAACTCCATCCCGGCATGTTCGCTTTTTTCCCGGACGATGAGGTGATGTTCCCGGCATATGAGAAATGCCAGGAATTGGGACTTCCGGTATTAGCTGACTCAGGAGCTTGGCCGACGCCGCATATCCTGGCGGAATATCCTTCTCCGGTGGCAATGGTGGAAGGGCAAGCGGGTGTGCAGTATGCCGAACCGAAGAACTGGGCCAAGGTGGCCGAAGCTTTCCCACGCCTCAACATCGTCATGGCTCACCTCGGGTCTGCTTGGTGGGACGAGAGGGTGGAACTGGCGCAGAAGTATTCCAATCTCTATTTTGATACCTCTCAGGGCTTCTCTGCACCGGACCGTATCCCTTACAGTCCACACAGGGGTCTGGCTGAGGCGGATGCGCCGCGAATCTTCCGCAAAATCGGTATGGATAGAATACTCTTTGGCACTGATTTCCCGGCGCTGGCACCGCAACCGCAGATAGAGCAGATAATGCGCCTGCCCCTGACCGATGAGGAAAAGCAGAAGGTTCTGGCGGAAAACGTCAAACGCGTCTATCGTATTAAGTAATTCTTTTAATCAAGAAAAAGGAGGCAAGGGCGACTTTTCCATAATCCCTTGCCTCCTCGTTTTTCCCTAAAGTCCAAGCAACGACTTCATCTCGTCGATGCTCGCCTTGAGTTTATCGTAGTTGTTGTCGATAACGTAGCCCAGCATGAAGAGCTGGAAGCCTTCCTTGGCCCATTTGGCCAGCCCCTTGGGAGCAAAACCACCGATACCCGCCACCTTGCCTGCTTTTTTACAGATACGGGCAATCTCCCGCAGTCTTTCCTCTACTATGGGTGCGCTTGTCGTCTCGGGGCGCAGCATTTTCGGTGGTGTCCCATAGATATCCAGCACCAGGTCGTTGGTGCCCACAATGGTGCCGGTAACCCCATCAAGGGCCAGTATGCGGTGCAGGTTGCTTATGCATTCCAGGCTCTCAGTCATGGGGAAAAGTGCGATGTTGTCGTTCACGTATCCGCAGATTTCCGCGACCGTCATCTCGGCCAGGTTCTGAGAGTCCATTAAATACGGGCTCATGCCGACCCCTGAGCCGCGGTGGCCGATGGGTGGAAAGTAACACTGGTTTATGGAATATATCGTTTCCTCGACGTCGTTCACCCCGGGGACCATAAGCCCGTTGATGCCGGCATCCATGTAGCTCCGGAAGTGGCCGTCTTTATCCTCAGGCCTCATCAGAATGGGCATCTCCAGCTTTCGGGAAACCCGAATGTACTCAAATATAGTTTCTCTATTTACCAGGCTGTGCTCGGTCTCCATCATGATGAAATCGAAGCCGAAATCCTTAAGCGCCTGTACCGTTTTCTCCGGGTCATTCCGCGGCCCGATGGTCTGCCCGAAAACTATCTTGCCTTTCTGCAGTTCCTTTTTAAAGTCCAGAGTGACGTTCAGTGCCATATAAGCCTCCTTCTTCTTTAATTTTAATCCGAACTATGGTATGAATCCAGACAGCAGTGATATCGGTGGTACCGTCCTGGCCCATACCAGTGTATTCGCTATCCCGATGATTTTCAAGTTAACGGCAGCTTGATGCCAAACCGCTCACTGACCTTTCGCAGGTTGTCGGCGGTCTTTTCCGGAAGGGGAACACCGTTCTTGATGCGCTCTTCATAGGTTCTCCACTCCGGTTCGCCGGGAACGAATATTTCATCGAATCCCTCGGCTTTAGGCAGCGATTTAAGGCCGTCAATCATATTGTCGATGTGTTCTTTGTAACGGTCTACATCTGTGAAGGTGCCGATATCTATGGCGACGACCACGCTGTTCTGGATATGCTGGCGAATGCGGTCTGGATTGCCGATCATACTTCCCATGCCAAACGGCGGCTCTTTACCCAGAACAACCGGCTCGACCTTGGGGAAATCGACGATGAGGCTGCCCAGACATTCCAACATCATTGACAGACCTGAACCTTTCGGACCGCCGATGGGCAGCAGAATTCTGGCTTTCCAGGGGTCAATGGTGGGGTTACCTTCTTCATCCAGCGCCCAGCCCTCAGGTATGGAAATGCCTTTGTCCTTGGCAACGAGCAATTTTGCCCCGGCGGCGACGCTCGTTGCCATGTCCAGAACAAGCGGGCGGTGGCGTTTTCCCGGCACTGAAATGGCTATGGGATTATTGGCCAGGCCAGGGAATTTGGAGCCGAAGGGCGTCATACTGGTATTGCCGCAGACCCAGGTAAGGCCGGCCATATCGTTCTTCGCCGCCATCAGCGGATAGTATCCCATGGCTCCTTGGTGGTTTGTCCGGCGAATGAACGCCCAGCCGATGCCCAGGTTCCGGGCCTTTTCCATGGCTTTCTTCATGGCGAAGACCGTAACCACGGCACCGAAGGCGTGGTCGGCCTCAATGGAGAGAGCGGCCGGGGTCTCTTTAATAATCTGTATGTTTGGCTTCACTTTCATGTGGCCGATGTCCACGGCTTCAACATACCAGGGCAGAAGCTGGACCCCGTGTGAGTCCACCCCGCGAAGATTGGCCCAGACAATAACCTCGGCCTCGGTGGCGGCATCCTCCGGCGGCATACCTGCCCGTATGAGTACTTCCTTGGTGAATTCCTGCAATGAGTCCCCGGCAATCACTTTGACATTGCTCTGTGCCATAGCACCTCCCTTAATAGCTTGGGATAAGGTATCTTATCTTTCCGATTATTACTTGGCCATAGCCGCCAGCAACTTGGCCGCTCGAGAGGGATTGAATACCCCGCAGTCGCACTGCCTGGCCAGCTCTTTGGCGGCGTCTTCCGCGCTCTTTCTGCCCGCTCTGACATCATCGGCCACAGAATTTATGCGGGCCGCCGATATCATACCGTGACCGCACATGGTGATGATATCGAGGACATCGTCGGGAGGCAAGTTCTCCGTTTTGCCCCATATCCCCAGTGAGTAGGTGGCGGCGTGCCGATGGATGCCGTTCTTCTGGCACAGCCCCTGTACGCGGTCGAAAATACCGCTGACCACCAGCGATGGCCCCAGGTCAGCTTCCTTGACATCCTTCAGCATCTGCACCGCATCTTCCTCGTTGTCGAACACGGCGTGCACCACGGCGCCATCTTTTCTAATATTATGCATAACGTTATCGAGTCCCTTGGCAAACTGATTCCCATAAAAGGCGTCACCCATGTTCACCGGGTTATGGTGCTGGGCGATCTCCAGGAATTTCCTGAGCTTTGGACCGGAATCAATATTGTTTATGCCGAACGCGGGCATAAAAAGAAATACGAAGTCTCCGCCGAGGCTTTCCCTGGTGCCGCTGCGATGTAATGTGTGCGTCATCAATTACCTCCTTTAAACTTGGGACGCCCGAGGCCGATGTTGGTCTTCCCGTTGATGCGATAAGATATGCCCAGTTCATTGAGCATCTTTTCCGCGGGCACCTGTTCGTCGGGTTCAACGAGGTCGGCCAGGTCCACGCTGCAAACGGTGTCGATTTTCTTGACAGCTTCCTGGAAGGCCTGGAGTACCGCTGGACCTTTTTCCCTAGGGAATACGCACTCAATTATGGCCGAGAGCGCCTTTTCATTCAACACATCTTCCCTGATTTTACCCGTCTTGGTGTTTTCCATAAGTGCGGTCACCGGGTTGGCCGGCTCGAATGTAATCCCCACCTTGGCCAGCGCCTGCGCCACCATATCAACATCGCGAAAGCGGGCGCCGGTTACCGGTCGGCCAAATTCTATGGCGAAGGCAAGCCATCCCGGCTTGAGACGGCCGGTGACTTCGTTGGTCTTTACCTCCTCCGTACCTCTTCCGGCCAGGCCGGTGGACCGGTGAGGCACCGTTGGGTTGGAAAACTCGGCGCGTATTATTCGTGGCCAGGGGTGTTGCTCATCGATGAAGGCGTCCACGGAGCAGGACCCTGACCTGAGGCAGATACCGCACTCCACGCATTCATCCTGATCGATGACGGCGACATCGCCTTTCATGCTGATGGCGACCATGGGGCAATATGGAATGCATTCTTCGCAGGCAATGCATAGTTCGGGATCGATTTTCATATCTAATCCTCCTGTGGAATCGTTGACCCATCAAATTCTAGCAGTAATGCTGGGGAAGCGCAAAATCAACCGCAGTAGGATAGAGAATATGGTCAGTCACAAAGCTAAGACCCTGAACTCACCCGACAATAATGCTGGGGAGCCACAGGACCAGTTCTGGCCAGATGGTGATTACAGCTAACCCCACCAGAATCAGGATAATATATGGCCAGACGCCTCTGATGATGTCTTCTACCCTTATCTCTGGCGGAGCCACGCCTTTGAGGTAGAAGATAGCGTGAGCATTGGGCGGGCTTAAGAAACCGGTCTGGTAGCAGACGCAGACGGCGATGGCAAACCAGAGGGGGTCAAAGCCAAGGGCCGCGGCCACTGGCGTAAAGAGCGGGACGACAATGAATATGGAGCCAATCCATTCGATTAACATGCCCAGGATGAATACTATGAACATCATCACGGCGAAAGAAGCCCACTTGCCTCCGGGTACCGCCGCCAGAATCTGGCTGGCGAACTTGCCAGCTCCCAGGTAGGTGAAGACGCTGGTAAAGAGACTCGCCCCTATCACCAGCAGCATTATGAAGGCGGTTATCCTCATCGTTTCATACGTCGTGCTCTTGAGAACCGGCCAGTTGAGTTTGCGGTAGAGAATAGCCAGCACGGTGGCGATAAAGGCACCGGCACCGGCCGCCTCGGTGGGGGTGGCTATCCCGGCGAAGATGGTGCCCAGCACTCCCAGGATGAGGAAAATCGGGGGCAGCATCTGGAATAACATCCGCGTAATTTTCTGGCTGGTGGGCACGGCTTGTCTCTCCTCCACCGACAGGGGGGGGCCATCTTGGGGCCTGAACCAGCACCTGATGGCGATATAGGACATATACAGCACGGAAAGGATGAGGCCGGGGACAAAGGCCCCGGCAAATAGCCTCCCCACTGAAATGTTGGCCATCGGGCCGTAAATGACTATCATGATGCTGGGGGGTATGAGGATGCCCAGGGTGCCGCCGGCGCAGACGGTACCGCAGGCCAGGGACTTGCTATAACCCCGATCCAGCATGGGGGGCAGAGCAATTATCCCCATGGTGACCACCGAGGCACCGATGATGCCGGTGCAGGCGGCAAAAATGGTGGCCACAAAGATGGTGGCTATGGCCAGACCACCCCTGAGTCCCCCCATGATAAGGTGCATGGTACCAAAGAGTTTTTCGGCAACTCCGGAATACCCCAGCATTGTGCCCATAAAGACGAACAGGGGAACCGCCAGGAGAACGTAATTGGTCATCGTCTTATAGGTCTGGGCAATCATTAGACCAAATATCCTGCCTTCTGGCATGAAGAGAAGGCCGAAGGCAAAGCCTACTCCAGCCAGTATAAAGGCCAGGGGAAAGCCGGAAAATATGCCTATTGCCAGTATGCCCAGCATCAGGAAGGTAACCATCATCGGGCTTATATCACCTAGCATCACTTCCCCCTGACAATAGTTCTTATGTCACGAATAAATGTGGCCAACAGCCCCAGTAAAAGCAGAGAAATGGCTATCGGTGCCACCGTCTTGAAGGGATAGATAATATTCCTCCAAGCACTGTCCGAGCTCCGCTCCTGAATTGACCACGAGAGCTGGGTCCACTCGATCAGTCGCGGCATGACCCAAAGCCACAGCGGAAAAACCAGGAGCAGGTAGAGGGTGGCGTCAAGTATCGCTTTACCACGGGGTGAAAAGCGCTGGTAGATCAGGTCCACCCTGACATGGCCTTTCTGGATGAGCACCCAGGAAAACCCCATGAGAAAGAGAGTACCGCCCACCATCCGCTCTATCTCGAAGGCCCATATCGTTGGATTGTTAAATCCATACCGCGAGGTAACTTCGAAAACAACCACCGCTATGAGAATTAGCACCAGGAAAGAGGCGATTTTCCCCGTCCATGTACAGATGAAATCAATCCCCTGCAAAATACGGTCCAAAACAATCATAAGGCACTATCCCATTTACACTCACCCCCACCCCGTCCTAAATTGGAGTTCGGTGGGGGTGAGTGTCTGAGCAAAAATTAGCTAGAATTTGGGTGACTGGTACTGTTCAAAGAGCTTCCACGTTTCCAGGAAGTCCAGCTGGCTCTGGTACACCTCGGCGAAGAATGGGTCTTCCGCGCTCTTCTTATTGTAGAGGTCATCGGCTATCTCGAAGAATTGCCCCTGCAGCTTATCCGGCATGGTAACAATCTCAAGGTCCGGCATGGCTGCAAACTCCGCGAATGCCGCGGCGTCTGCAATCACGAGGTCGGTGTATGCCTGAATAGCAATGGCGTGGTTGACCGCATCGTAGATTACCTTTAGGTCATCAGGCAGGGCTGCCCACGAATCGGCATTGACCGCCTCCCAGATTACCGTGGCCGGCTGGTGTATCCCCGGAACATAGACGTACTTCATGATTTCGTAGAAGCCAAGGGCGATATCGGTGGCCGCATTGGAATACTCCCAGGCGTCAAGAATACCCTTCTCCCCGGCCGCATAAAGCTCGGCACCGGCGATGGTAGTCACCGAGGCGCCAACCCTCGGGTCCTCCAGTACTTCGGCCCAGAAGCCCTTGGTGCGGAATTTTACCCCTTTCCAATCTTCAAGAGTGTCCATCCTGACATTGGACCAGCAGAGGTCTTCCGGGGTGCTGACATAAGTATAGCCGGTGTAACCGAAGTTGAAGGGCTCAAGTACATCGTACATGTAATCCAGCCCACCAGCGTGCTCAAGCCACCCCACCATTTGCAGAGAGGTAAATCCCAACGGACGGGCGGAGAACAGCGGGGAGGAGGGTATTTTGCCAATCCAGGTGTGCATGGTCGAGTTAAGCGCGTCGATGGTGCCGTCATTGGTGGCATCAAAGGCCTCTTTGCCGTGCATAATGGCGCCAGTCGGGTGAGATTCAATGATAAAGCGACCGTTGGTGGCTGCTTCAAGCATTGTGTTGCGATTGTAAAGCCATTGCATGTTGTGCATGGGGTCGCTCCACTGGGCTACCTGCACCCACTTGACCACTTCGGCGGGTTGTGCTGGTGCTGGTGCCGGTGAAGGTGCTGGCGTAGGCGCTGGAGCTGGTGCTGGAGCCGGCGCTGGCGCTGGTGCTGGAGCTGGTGCCGGAGCCGGAGCAGGCGCTGGAGCCGGTGCTGGTGCTGGAGCGGCACAGGCGCCTATCAAAGCGCCAACCATCGTCAGCAATATAAGCAGAGCTACTGCATTTCTCTTCTTCATTCAATGCACCTCCTATAATTTTTTACGAACCATTGATGTAAATTTGCCTTATTAAAAGCAATCACCCCCCTTATTGAGCATTAGTTATCTCTTCTCAAGGCGATGATATTCAGTCAGCGTGGTCGGTATATGGTGCAAAATAGCTTTGGCTCTACTGGTTTTCCAGTCAATCTTCATTATCTGGCTCAATTATGAAAAAAATACTTCAAATATGCAACCAGTTCGTTCTAACCAAAATATAGTATTTTGCGCTTGTTGTCAATATGTTAAATGCCCCATTTCAATTTTTTTTCCATTGGTATCGGCCGTAAGGTTTCTCAAATCATCATCCGTGCTCTTTGTGGCGGTACCGCGGAAACCTTCGCGGCCTCTTTAGACAGGGGTCAGTATCAGGTTTCCGTAGCTATCGACTTCAGCCTGGTAGCCCGGATGGATTACTGTGGTCGCGTCTTTGTCTTCCACTATCGCCGGGCCCCTTATAACGTTGCCACACAAGAGCCTGTATCTATCGTAGATAGAGCATTCGGTAAAGCCCTCGATTTCAGTAAAATACACTTTCCTTCTGGTCAGTAGCGCCACTTCGGGGCTCGCCTCCCCTCTCTTTAACTCCCTGAGCTTGGGTTTGGGTATAAACCCTGTAGCGGACAGCTTCAGGTTAGCAATCTCCACAGGCTCTTCAGGTGCGCAATGTCCGTAAGCCCTCTCATGCTCCTTATGGAACAGAGCAGTTATCTCCGCCATATCATTCACGGTTAGCTCTTTGCCCGGCACCGGTATCGTCAGCTCATAGGACTGTCCAACATATCTCATATCCATAAACTTCGAGGAAAGCATATCCTCTTCCTTCACACCTTCTTGAATCAGCAGGCCTCTCCCCTGAGCTTCAAAGTCGCTGTATATCCTGTTCACCTTATCGAGGTCGATTCTATCCACTCGACAAATGTAGGTCATCACGTAATCATGCCTCAGGTCGGTCATAAGCAGACCCTGCGCGGAAGTTATACCCGGGTTCAGGGGAACTATTACAGTTGGAATCTGGAGTTCTCTAACAATATCGTTGACATGCATAGGCCCGGCCCCCCCGAAAGCTATCAATACATATTCACGAGGGTCGTAGCCTCTTTCCACCGACACAATCCTCAGGGCCCTGATCATGTTGGCGTTGGCTATCTCAACTATACCGGCCGCCGTGGTAACCACATCCTTTCCCAGAGCCTTGGCGCAGTGCTCTTCAATGGCTTTTTCAGCTGCCGTTTTGTCAAGCTTCATCTCTCCGCCAAGGAAGTAGTCAGGGTCTATTCTGCCCAGGACAACATTGGCATCGGTTATCGTGGGCAGGGTACCACCGGTCATGTAGCACGCCGGGCCGGGTTCGGCGCCAGCGCTTCGAGGGCCCACCCTCAAAGCGCCACCGGTGTCTATCCAGGCGATACTCCCACCTCCGGCGCCTATCTCAACAAGGTCGATGACGGGAGTTTGTAACGGGTAACCTGAACCCTTCCTTCCATGGGCATCGGGGGTGATAGCCGCGCTTCCTACCTCATAGTTCGCCGCGAGCTTCGGTCGGCCACGCTCCACAAGACCGGCTTTAGCCGTGGTACCGCCCATATCGAAGGATATCACCTCCGAATACCCGAGCAGGGTTCCCAAAGCCGATGCTGCGATTACCCCTGCCGCCGGACCTGATTCGACCATGGCAGCGGGCTTATCCCTGGCTACGTTACCTGTCATCAAGCCTCCACCGGACTGCATCACGTAGAGGCCTGATTTGAAGCCTCTCGTGGCGATTTCCTTCTGAAGATTGTCCACATATCTGGCGATTATCGGCATAAGTGCCGCGTTGATGACCGTGGTGCTGGCCCGGAAATACTCCCGGAACTCAGGATTTATCTCCGAGGAGAGGGTCAAATAAACTTCAGGAAACTCCTCTCGAATTATCTCGCCCGTCCTCTTTTCGTGTGAAGGATTGATGTATGAATGGAGGAAGCATACCGCTATGGCTTCAACACCGGTTTTCCTGATTTGCTTTACGGTCTGCCTGACCTCATCTTCATTCAAAGACTGGAGTACCTCACCCTCAGGCGTCATTCTCTCGGTCACTTCATAGCATAAGTACCTGGGGATAAGCGGTGCCGGCTTGTCGAAGAAGAGGTCATAGAGAGAGGGCCTGATTTGCCTCTGGATTTCCAGAATATCCCTGAAACCTTTCGTGGTGATGAAGGCGCTCCTGGCCACCTTATTCTCAATAATGGCATTCGTAGCGACAGTAGTCGCATGAACTATCTGTGCTATATCCTCCGGGTTGATGGCGGCTTCAGAAACCAGTCTTTCGATAGCGTGCAGGAAGCCTATCGAAGGGTCCTGTGGAGTGGTTGAAACCTTCGAGGTTCGAAACTCGCCCGTCCCGAGATTCACGAGAACCGCATCGGTAAAAGTTCCGCCTATATCAACACCAAGTCTATACTGTGCCATTATTCGAGCCTCCTGTTATCATCCGGCCTTCCTTAACTTGGATGTCTCCTGTATATCCACCGTCCAGTTCTCTGGATTTATAACAACCCCGTATACCTCGCGGGCCCTGTCCAGCGAAACCTTTTCACATCTTACATCGTCAAGCACAGCTTCAGGGTCTCTTTCAAACGGGTCTCCGAAGCCGCCTCCTCCAGGAGTCTGCATACTGACGATATCGGTAGGGCTGGCGTAGAAAGTCGACTTGGAGCCAACATTCCTGAAGTTCTCGCCTTCAGGGTTCAGAAGGTATCTGGCTACTCTGCCGTCCATGCCGCCAAATATGCCCCGGGCGGGAAACTTGGCGGTATCGGCAAGGATGGTAACGTTGGCTTCGTGGTCCCGGAACCGGTAGTCTCTTCTTAAGCCCAGGCCTCCCCTGAACTTGCCGGCACCCTCGGAATCGGGGAGCAACTCATATCTCAGTATAAGAACAGGATATCCGGTTTCAAGCTCCTCAATGGGCGAGTTCTCCGCATTTTGAAGGGCAACCTGCACCGCGTCGACTCCATCCTTGGTGGGCCTGCCTCCGTAGCCGCCCCCGCAGGTTTCCAGAAACACGTAGTACTCCTTGCTTCGAGGGTCGACCCCACCGAAGGCTATGTGAAGGATGGTCTTCTTGGTTTCGGCGGGGACCCGGTCGGGCATAGCCTTTGAGAGGGCCCTGAGGACCGCTTCGACGGTCTTCTGTGCAACCTCCCACCCTCCTACCACCGCGCCGGGATATTTACAGTCCACCACGGTGCCTTTGGGCGCGATGACCTTTATCATCCGGTAGAAGCCGTCGTTCATGGGCAGGTCGGAGGGAAGAAGAGCTCGGATGGGGTACGCTGCTGCGGAGTAGGTCATGGCAAAGGTGCAGTTCATTGGCCCCCTGTGCTGAGGATCCGAGCCTGTCAGGTCGACGGTCACATCTCCTTTTTTGATGACCACTTTAGCCTTGATATATACCGGCTCATCAGTGATACCGTCGTCATCAACGTACGCATCGCCCTCAAACACTCCATCAGGAAACTTTTGCAATTCGTGGCGGACTCTGCGCTCAGTGTATTCATAGAGCTGCTCTATCGCCGTGTTCACCACGTCCACACCATACTTATCCAGTATCTCCGCTATCCTTCGTATGCCGAGCTTGTTTGATGCCACCTGGGCCCTGAGGTCACCCGCAGACTCTTTTTTTCCACGCACATTCGCGATGAACCATTTCAGCATGTCCTTGTCGATTTCACCGCGCTTCACAAACTTTACCCCCGGCACGATTACCCCTTCCTGAAAGATGTCCGTTGTCATGGCGATACTTCCCGGTGCTCTACCCCCGATATCAACGTGATGGGCGGCGTTGGCCACGTAGCCGAAGATTTTTCCCTGGTAATGGACAGGGGAAATAAGGCATACATCGTTCAGATGAACCAGTCCGCGGTGCGCATCGTTGACCAGTATCCCGTCTCCAGGCTCAAGGTTCTCTACACCGTACTCCTTCAGCACCGCTGGAACAGAAAAAACCAGCGCGCCGAGGTGAGAAGGCTGGTCAGAAGCCTGGTCTACCATCTTTCCCTTGGCGTCGAAGAAGGTACATGAATGGTCGCGGCGCGTTTTGATGTTTGTAGAGTATGCCGACCTTGCCAGGGCGGCAGCCATCTCCTCTACGAAGGCGTGCATCAGGTTCCGGATAACTTCAAATTTGATGGGGTCAAGGGTTGGGTGCCTGCTTTCAACTGATTCGGCTTCGTTCATAGACACTCCTTGTTATGATAGAGTCGATTATCGCAAATCATTTACCCCATTGTGTTAATAAGATAGGAAGCGAGCAAAAGGGCAATAAAATAAGCTGATGTTACGCTTTCCTGATACAATATCATTGTTGGCCCACTCAGCGCAATCGGCTGACCATTCCTGGCATTTATTACCTCGGCAATATTGAAGTTTGGTAACCATATATATTGCACAGCACATTAGAGTGCCGGAATCATTCTTTAACCACTAGCTCAATTTCAAACAACCAGGGCCAGAGCTTTCCGGTGACAAATAACCGATTGTTCACAGCATCATATGCGATACCATTCAGGGCATCAACCGGCGCGTTCCAATTCTGCGACTGCAGGAGGCCTGATAACTCTATCCACCCCGCAACCCGGCCATTTTGCGGGTCAATTATCGCTATATTGTCCGTGGGCCATACATTGGCATATATATGACCGTTGATGTATTCCAATTCATTGAGTTTATTTACGGGGGTGTCATCTTTGTATACCTCGATGTGTCCCAGAGTGCTGAAATCTTTTGGGTCCAGAAAACGCAGGGTTGAGGTGCCATCGCTCATAATCAAACGTTTTCCGTCATGCGTAATACCCCATCCTTCCGATTCATAGGTAAAATCGCGCAGTACCTTAAAACTTTTTTTGTCATAAATGAAACCCAGGTTGGACTTCCAGGTTAACTGAATAATGATATCCTCAAAAATGGTAATACCCTCACCAAAGTACTGTGCAGGAAGTTCATAGGTTCTTAGGATATTGCCGATTTCCAAATCTACTTTGCGCAATGATGACTTCCCATATTGTCCCGTTCCCTCGTATAGAACACCATTTTCAAACACCAGTCCCTGTGTAAAAGCAGCGGTGTCATGGGGATATGTATTTACTATTCTATATGAATAGACGGGGACTGATTTTGGGGTTATATCACCCGCATTTGGCTTATCATTACTTAACTCATGGATATTTGAGCACGAGCTAATACCCAATGGTATTAAGAGTAGTAAATGTATTAGAAGAGACTTGCTATGAAGCCGAATTGAAAACATCGACCTATTATAATATTTCCTGATTTCTTAAGGACATTACTATATTAACATCTTCATGCTAATTTTACGTGTTATCTATTTCCTAAGTTGCTTTTAGAGTTTGTGCATCTTACAATTTGTACTAATGTCCCAATTAGATAATTATTAACCATAATTTCCCTGAACATATAGTAGTATCGTGTTCAAATAACGCCCATGCTTAAAAAGCGCATCGAAATTGATTTACTAGCAATAGTTATCTTGACCTTTGTATTCATTTTAATTAGTTTTACCGATAGTATTTCTTGGCTTCGAGTTGCTCTTGGTTTTCCAATTCTTATCCTGTTCCCTGGCTACTTATTTATCGGTGCGCTTTACCCCAGAAAAGATAGCCTGAGTCACATAAGCAGGATAGCTTTAAGCCTGGGATTATCAATCGTTATGGTCGTCCTAACAGGCCTTATGCTCAATTATTTCCCCTGGGGCATTGGACTCTATTCAATTATCATATCAATCTCTATCTTAATCTTACTGCTATCCGTAATAGCCTGGTACATTCGCGGGCGATATCATCCAGATGAGCGGTACGGTTTTACTGCTAAGCTACCGAGTGGGAATTTTATTAATTACTTTGGCTCTCTAAGCCGGGTGCACCTCGGCTTGGTTGTTTTGATTATATGTTCAATTACAGGCTTTGCCGTGTTTCTCAGTTATACGCTGGCCAAACCTCCAGAGAGACAGCCTTTTACCGAATTCTATATCCTGGGAATAGAAAACCGCGCTGATAATTATCCGCTCGCTCTACAACTGGGAGAAGAGGGGGCGGTAATAGTTGGCATTGTAAACCACGAACATGAGGCGACCGATTATCGAATACAAGTTATAGCGGGCAATAATGAATTATATAAGTCGTTACCAATAGAACTGAAACCGGAAGAAACGTGGCATGGAGAGATAAAATTTACTCCGGAACAGGTTGCCAAGAGACAGAAAATAGAGTTCCGGCTAACCAAGGATAAGGGCCAACCAGGCGGAGTAAGATATATCTGGGTTGATGTGAAAACATGATTGCGGAAAATTCCACTAATAATGATATAGATACTCGGTCGAAACGGCACAACAGTGTATTTGAAGGACTGCTGTTGGCATTGGTATTG
>SDBT01010901.1_pt1 | contig 14650 bp, 11 predicted proteins | sample 2277101 | NCBI WGS metagenome assembly SDBT01 (sample SAMN10404973, study PRJNA504765) | marine sediment metagenome | isolation source: marine sediment core GS10_PC15, 103 cmbsf | place: Arctic Ocean: Southern Knipovich Ridge | collected 2010
GCTGCGACACGGTGATCGTTACCGGCGCGTCGACCTCGGGCTGTGTGCGGGCGACGGCGGTCGACGCGCTGCAGCACGGCTACCGCGTAATGGTCGCGCCGGAGACCGTCGCCGATCGCGCCGCGGGCGCCCACGAGGCGACCCTGACCGACATCGACGGCAAATACGGCGACGTGGTCGCGCTCGAGGAGATGCTCGGCCTGCTCGCGGAGCCGAGCGGCAACGCCGGGCCCGAGAGCTGACACTCTCGCCGCCGCCGGATCACCTCGCCGTCCAACCGCCGTCCACAGCCTCTGAGGCTCTCGGCCTCATGCCGACCGTCGAGCCTCTAGCGGGCCTGCTCACAACGCTGGACCCCAAATCGCGGCCCCAGCTCGTCGATCATGAGCCGCTCTCGCTCTCGAGCCGCTCGATCAGCCGCGACAGGGCGACATAGGTCGTGTCGCGTCGCTCGATCATCCCCGGAACGCTCTCGGCCGGCAGGTCACCGAAGCCACCGCCCGACTTCGTCCCGATCCTGCCTGCCTCGATCAGCGCGAGAAGCTGCTCGGGCGCCGCGAACCTCGGACCAAGACCACCCTCGAGAGCCTCGTAGGCGCCCGCGTAGACATCGAGCCCGGCCATGTCGGCGATCGCGAAGGGACCGAAGAACGGCAGGCGGAAGCCGAACGAGGAGCGCACGACCTCATCCACCTCCTCGGGTCCGGCGACGCCGTCGGCGACGCAGGAGACGGCCTCCTTGAACATCGCGAACTGGATCCGATTGGCGACGAACCCGGCTGCGTCACCGACGGTAACCGGACGCTTGCCCAGCTCCGAAAAGAAGACGTGGACCCGCTCGAGCACCTGCTTCGTCGTGCTTGGGCCCGGGATCACCTCGACGCAGGGCACCCATTGCGGTGGGTTGAACCAATGGGTGCCGAGGAAGCGCCCCGGATGGCTCAGATCGGAGCCGAGATCCCGGATCGGGATCGCGGAGGTGTTGGTCGCCAGGACGGCGTCGGCGCTGGCCACGGCCTCGATCTCGACGTACACCTCGCGCTTGACCCTCGGGTCCTCGACCACGGCCTCGATCAGGAGCTCCGCGTCGTGGGCCGCGTCAACCACCGAGTCGGCGGCGCGCACCAGGCGGCCAACCCGCTCTGCAGCGCCCGCGCCCAGCAGTCCCCGCTTCTCGAAGCCCTGCGCGGACGCCCTCAGGCGCTCGAGGGCTGCGGCGCTGCGCTCCGGGCTCGCGTCAGCCAGGCTAACCGCAGTCCCGTGAGCCGCGATCAGCTGCGCGATGCCCGCCCCCATGGTTCCGGCACCGATCACGGCCACACGTCCGGGCCATTGCGAATCGCCGCGGGGTTCGCTCAACAGAACCTCCGAGGCGACCATCGGATAGCGGCCACCGGCTTTGGCGCTTTGAGGATCGTCGGCATTCGCTGCGCTCCGTGCGTGAACGGCGCCCCGTCCGCAGGCTCCACGAGCCAAACCAGTTTGGCATTATGGCGTTGAAGTCGGACATTGACCATCGAGCGGTAAGGAGACGGCATGCGGACGGCGATGATCGGGCTCGGCAACATGGGCGGCCGGATGGCCGTGCGCCTGCGCGAGTCCGGGGCCGAGATCGTCGGATTGGACATCCGATCGGAGCGCGCCGACGAGCTCTCGATTGCCCGTGCCTCAACGGTGGCGGAGGCCTGCGAGGCGGGAACGGTGCTGCTCTCGCTGCCGAGCGACGCGGCGATCGGCGAGGTTGTGCTCGGCAGCGGCGGGATCTGTGAGACGGCCCCCGAGGGCGTGGTCGTCGCTGATCTCAGCACCGCCAGCCCGTCGGTCTCGCGCGCCCATCACGCCGCCCTCGCCGAGCGGGGAATTCAGTTCCTCGACGCCGGGGTCTCAGGCGGCCCCGCGGGCGCCGAGGCCGGGACCCTGACGCTGATGGTGGGCGGCGATGCGGCCGCGCTCGAGAGGGTCCGCCCGACCTTCGAGCGCATCGGCTCGAGCATCTACCACCTTGGCGAACCGGGCAACGGGCATACCGCGAAGATAGTCAACAACTATCTCAACGGCGTCAATCTCGCCGCCACCGCCGAGGCCATGGTCGTTGCGGTCAAGGCCGGACTGGATCCCGAGCTGCTACTCGAGGTGATCAACGCCAGCACCGGCTCGAACTGGGCCACGCAGAACCGCTTTGGACGGATCCTCGCGGGCGACTACCAGGAGGGCGGGCTGAGCAACCGGTTGATGGCCAAGGATCTCGACCTCTTCCTGGCGCTCGCCGACGGAGCCGGTGCCCCAGCGGTGCTCGGCTCGAGCACCCGCGCGGTGTTCGGCCTGGCGCTCTCGTCCGGCTACGAAGAGCGGGTCAGCAACACCGTCGTCGACGCGCTCGGCGACATCGCCGGCGGCGTGCGCGTGCAGAGCAAGCCGACCAACGAGTAGGTCATGGAAGCCAGGGCGCTGTGGATAGCGAGCGAGGGACGGACCGAGCTTCGCGCCGCGGAGGCTCCGCCTCCCTCCCCCAATGAGATCAGGGTGAAGGCGATCGCCTCGGGAATCAGCACCGGAACCGAGATGGTCCTGTACCGCGGCCTTGGCCCCGCAGGCCAGGCGATGACCCCGTCGACCTGCGAGGGAAGCTGGGCCCTGCCCGTAAAGTACGGCTACCAGAGCGTCGGACGGGTGATCGATGCTGGAGAGGATTGCGGGTATCGAGACGGTGAGCTGGTCTTCTGCCGGTACCCACACCAGGACTACTACACGATCGACGCCGAGGATCCCGAGCTCGTCTTTAGGATCCCCGACTTCGACCCGCCGGAGATCGGCGTGCTCGGCAACAACGCCGACGTCGCCCTCACCGCGCTATTGGATGTACCGGTCCGGCTTGGAGACGTAGCTGTCGTCGTCGGGCTGGGGATCGTGGGGATGTTCTGCTCCCTGCTGGCACGGCGCACCGCGGGGACGCTGGTGGTGGTCGATCCGTTCGAGTACCGGCGCGAGATCGCCCTGAAGCTGGGCGCCGACGTCGCTGTGCGCCCCGAGGACGCCGTGGAGGCCGTCCAGGCCTCGAGCGACGGGCGCGGCAGCGATGTCAGCATCGAGGCCAGTGGGGCGGCATCGGGACTACAGCTTGCGATCGACTGCAGCGGTCTGGAAGCCACCGTCGCGGTCGTAGGGTGGTACGGCAACAAGCAGGTGCCGCTGGTGCTGGCGCCGCAGTTTTACTCGCAGCGGCTCCAGCTGGTCAGCTCGAGCGTGCTCTATGCCGGGTCGGGCTTGCAAGCACGCTGGGATCTCGGCCGCAAGCTGGAGGCTGCGCTCGACTTCCTGCCCTCGATGCACCCCGAGCAGATGATCAGCCACCGGATCCCGTTCGACAGCGCACCGGAGGCGTTCCAGCTCCTCGACGAGCATCTCGACCAGACCTTGGCGGTGATCCTCATGTATGACTGAGCCAGCGGAGAGACCGGCGACCTCGCCGTGATCGCGGACGCGCACAACCACCTCGACGCGTTCTCACCGGACGAGCTCGAGACCGTCCTCAGCGAGGCAGCGTCAGCCGGGGTTGAGTTGATGGTCACGGTTGGCATGGATGCCGACAGCTCGGAAGCTGGCGTCGCGATCGCCGGCGTCGAGGAGAACGTCTTTGCGGCGGTGGGCCTGCACCCATGGATGGCGCAGGACTATCCGCAGGGGGCGCCGCTCGCCGAGCTCCGAGCCCTGGCCCAGCGCCCCAAGGTGGTCGCGATTGGCGAGATCGGGCTCGATTTCGTCGACAACGCCTGGCGCGGGCTGTCCTATCGCGATCCAGGGCTGCGCCGCATCCAGGAGATGGTCTTTGGGCAGCAGCTCCAGCTCGCGAGAGATCTCGAGCTACCTGTGATCCTGCACAGCCGGGGTGCACACGAGGCGGTCACGCGGATACTCGAAGAGGAGGGAATCGAGAGCGTCGGCGGCTGCGTTCAGTTCTTCGAGGGCGGCCCCGACGACATTGCTCGCTACGGACGCCTCGGCTTCACCTTCTCGGTCGGGTCCAGCGTCACCCATCCCGACCGCGGCGGCTGGCACGACGCGGTCCGCGCCGTGCCCTCGGACGCACTTCTACTGGAGTCCGACGCTCCCTGGCTTCCCTACGCCGAAAAGGAGTCGGAGCGAAGTGCCCCCGCCGATCTCGAGTTGATCGGCAACGCAGTCGCTCAGATACGTGGCGTCGATCCCGGCGAGCTGTTCGCCGCCACCGCGGACAATCTCAGACGCGCGCTGCCGCGGGTCGGCGCGGCGCGCTAGCGACCCTGCTGGAATGACTGCTGCGCCGGAGCCGTTCGATTGGGTCGCGAGGGGCGATCTGGTGCTGGAAGAGCGCGTCGTCAACGACGGCTCGCTCGCCGTTGCCGACGGCAAGATCGCCGCTATCCTCGAAGCGGGAGAAGGGCCATCGCCATCCCCTGGGTGTGACTACTCCGGCAGGTTCATCATGCCTGGGCTCGTCGATACCCACGTCCACGCCGGCAGCTTCGTCGACGAAGACATCGCGAGCACCACAGCGACCGCCGCGGCCGGCGGCGTGACGACGATCATGGACATGCCGTACGACCGTGAAGCGCCGGTGATGGACGCGAAACGCCTGCGCGAGAAGGTCGCGACGGTGCAGGCGGAGGCGGTCGTCGATGTTGGCCTATACGGCACGATGGCGAGGGTCGGTGGCGTCGAGGCGCTCGAGGAGTTGGTCGCCGGAGGCGTATGTGCCTTCAAGTTCTCCCTGTTCGAGTACGACGTCAACCGCTTTCCGCGGATCGCGGATGGGGATCTGCTGGCGGCATTCGAGACCCTGAGCGCGGCCAAGGTCCCTATCGTCCTCCACGCCGAGTTGCAGGAGGTGATCGAGTACCGGCTCGAGCGGGTCCTCGACACGCCTGGGGAAGCCGATCCCTACGCCCACGGCCTCAGCCGTCCACCCGTCTCGGAGACGGCCGCGTCCGTCAAGGCGTTGGACTTCGCCTACTGGACCGGGGCACGGCTGCACCTCGCCCACTGCACGCACCCCCATACGTTCCGGCTGATCGACTTCTACCGGCGGCTTGGAGCAGACGTCTCCGGCGAGACCTGCGCGCATTACCTGATGCTGAGCGAGCGCGAGGTGGCCGATCTCGGGCCCGTGGCCAAGGTCAACCCTCCGATTCGCGACGAGGAGTCGCTGCGAGGCCTCTGGCAGCTCCTTCGGGAGGGCAAGATCGCGACCGTCTCCACAGATCACGCACCCTGGCCGATCGAGACCAAGGAGGGCGGCATGCTCCGGGCCTCGGCGGGAGCGCCGGGGCTGGAGAGCTTCCTGCCAGTGGTCCTCACAGCCGGCGCTCGGCGGGGATTCCCGTTGCCGGAGCTGCTCGGCTACCTCACCTGGCGGCCGGCGGAGATCTTCGGCGTGGGGGACCAAAAGGGCAGGCTCGCAGTGGGATTCGACGCCGACCTGGCGGTCTTCGACGCCCGCACGCCGCGGACGTTTCGCGCCGCGGATTCGCTCTCCAGCGCCAAGTGGAGCCCTTTCGACGGCTACGAGTTCGACGGGCGAATCGAGGCGACCTACGTGCGCGGGGAGCTCGTCTTCGGGGACGGCCGGATGGTCGCCGAGCCCGGCAGCGGGCGATGGCTGCGACGGGGCGGCTGAGCGTCGTGGCGGGCCGGGGGTGGGTTACGTGACGGATCCTCGAGTCGACCGTGGGCGGCTCGGCCAGGAGATGGCGACGCTCGCCGAGCTCGGCGCGACCCCCGCCGGAGCGGTCACTCGGATCGCCTACTCCGAGGCCGATCGGCAGGCCCGCGACTGGCTCGACGCTCAGTTCACGGATCTCGGGATGTCAGTGCGCCGTGATCAGGCCGGCAACAGCATCGCGCTGCTTCCAGGCCGGGACCCCGGTCTGAAAGCGATCGCCCTCGGATCGCACACCGACACGGTGCCCGAGGGAGGACGCTACGACGGATCGCTGGGCCTGATCGCGGCTCTGAGCTGCGTTCGCGGCCTGCGCGGGGCCGGCGTGCAGCTGCGCCACCCGCTGGCCGTGATCAACTTCGAGGCCGAGGAAGCCACGATGGCGGGCGCAACCTTCGGGAGCCGGGCGTTCGTCGGCGAGCTGGATCCGGCGATCATCGAGCGACGCGCGTTCGATGGGCGCACCGTAAGGAGCCATTTGGAGGCCGCCGGTCTGGAACCCCGTGCGGTACCGGAGGCAGCCCGCGGGCGCGAGAGCCTCACCGCCTTCCTCGAGCTGCACATCGAGCAGGGTCCCGTGCTGGACGCGGCGGGAGTGCCGATCGGGATCGTCGAGGGCATCGTCGGCATCCGCCGCTACGCGGTGGACTTTCCGGGGATCGCGAACCACGCTGGTACGACGCCAATGGCCGACCGTGACGACGCTCTGGTCAAAGCCGCGCCGTTCGTGGTCGCGGTTCGCGATGCGGCGATCACTCACGGCATCGTCGGCACGGTCGGCACCCTGCAGGTCAGTCCGGGATCGCCGAACGTGATACCCGGCGGGGTCACGATCGACGTCGAGCTGCGCAGCGCCGACGACGGGATGCTCACCGCCGCCGAGCAAGACCTGCGCCAGTCGGCTAACGCGGTGGCCGCTGAGCTCCGCCCACTCTCGGCAAAGGCCCCGGAGCGCTTCTCGCGACGCATCCTCGAGCGCCTCGGGAGCGTCTGCGAGCAAGCCGGGTTGAGCCATCGCCGATTGTGGAGCGGCGCGGGCCACGACGCCGGGCTGCTCGCCTCGATCACCGACGCCGCGATGATCTTCGTGCCGAGCAAAGGCGGGGTCAGCCACTCCGTCGAGGAGCTCACAGAGCAGGAGGACTGCGTGAACGGCGCCCGCATCCTGCTCGAGGCGCTGGTCGATCTCGATTCGAGCCTGAGCTGAGTGAGGCAGCGATTCGAGATCGCGATGCGCGGACCGGGATGAGCCGCACCGTCGCCGAGGGGATCGTTGACGCTCTCGCCGAGATGCGGGTGGAGGTGGTCTTCGGGATGCCGGGAGTCCACAACCTGGCCCTGTTCGCCGCGCTGGAGCAGTCTCCAATCCGGACCCTGGTTGTTCGCCATGAGGCGACGGCCGCCTACGCGGCGGACGCCGTCGGACGGCTGACCGGTAGCGCCGGCGTCTGCCTGACCACATCCGGCCCCGGCGCCGCCAACGCCGTCACCGCAATGGGCGAGGCGCAGGCATCGCGTTCGCCGATCCTGCACATCACGACGACCGTTGCCCGTCCGTACCTCGACAACACTCGGCGCCGGGGAGTGCTGCACGAGCATCCGCAGCAGTTGGAGATCTTCGCGCCCGTCTCGAAGTCGGCCCGGCACATCGACGATCGCGCAGACATTGGTGCGGCGATACGGGAGGCGCTGCGAACGGCCGCAGCCCCGCCGAGGGGCCCGGTCTATCTTCAGATCCCCACCGACGTGCTCGAGGAGGCGTGGTCACCCTCCCCACCGAACGGCGCTCCCCCCCCGCTGCTCGCTCCGACCGGCGAGGAGCTCCGCGGCCTCTCGAGCTTCCTCGCGGCCTCCGAGCGCCCAGCGATCTGGATCGGTTCGGGCGCCGGGGACTGCGGTGCCATCGTAACCCGGCTCGCGGAGCGCCTGCACGCGCCCATCGTGCTCACGCACAGCGCCAAGCGGTGCTGGGACGCTCCCGGTCACCCGCTGGTCCTGGCGCATCCACCTCACGAGGCCCCGGTTGCGCAACTGCTCGAGCGATCCGACGCGGTGCTGGTGCTCGGCAGCGACCTCGACGGCATGATGACCCAGGAGTTCCGCCTACCGCTGGAGCGAATCGCCCGGGTCGACGTCGACCCCGGACGGGCGCGTGGAGAGGCTCCCTACGAGAGCGTCCGCGCGGTCGTCGGAGCGGCCGGGCCGGTCGTCGAAGCACTGCTCGAGCTGCTTCCGGAGCGCCGGGCGGGCTGGGGGCCCGACGCGGTGCGCGAGGCCGATACCGCGGCGCATCAGGCGCTCGCGACCGAGCCCGAGGCTCGCGGCGGGCTGGCGTTCGTGGCCGCCCTCGACGATGCGCTGAGCGACCGTGAGGCGGTGGTCGTCTGCGATATGGCCGTCTGCGGCTATTGGACCGGCGGCTACCTGCCGCTAAGCCAGCAGCGGCGCATCCTCTATCCGCTCGGGTGGGGCACGCTTGGATTCGCCCTCCCGGCTTCGATCGGGGCCGCTGCGCTGCCCGGGGCGGGGAGCACGGTGGTCGTTTGCGGCGACGGAGGCTCACTGTTCTCGATCGGCGAGCTGGCCACGCTCGCGCAGGAAGACCTCGACGTCACCGTCGTCGTGCACAACGACGGCTGCTACGGGATGCTGCGTTACGACGAGCAGCGCCGCTTCGGTCAGACGTTTGCCGTCGAGCTCGACGCGCCCGACTTCGTGGGCCTGGCTCGCTCCTTCGGTCTCCGGGCATGGCGCGCCGATCTCGCTGACGGGACTCTCGGGGACGTCCTCGGAGAAGCGCTGGCAGCTACCGGGCCGTCGCTGGTCGAGGTCACGGGAGCGCTGTCGCCACCGCGCGTCACCTCGGCGCGTTGGCCGCTCACTCGAACTGCCGATAGTGGGAGTCGATCGAGAGCTGCCGAACCGGGCAGCCACTGAAACAGAACCCAAGGGAGAGACCCATGGCAAAGCACGAGCTCGCGATTCTCGACGGCGACGTAGTTCTCCCGGGCGGGAGGGTGGCGCGCCTCAACGTGGGTGCCACAGACGGACGTATCGCCACGCTGAGCTCGGGCTCGATCGACGCCGACGAAACGATCGACGCGGCCGGCTTGACGGTGCTGCCCGGCCTCATCGACCAGCACTTCCATGTCTTTAGGGGCTACGGGTGGGAGACCTACGAGGGAGCCACGCGCGCCGCGATCAAGGGCGGCGTGACAACGGTCGTCGACATGCCGCTCGACAGCCCACCGCCGCTGACCGGCGAGGCGCTGAGCGAGAAGATCGACGGCATATCCGGCTCCTGCCACGTCGACTACGCGCTGTTCGGGGGCTACCTGGAGAGCGACCCGGATGAGATGAGCGCGATGGCGGCTGCGGGCGCAGGGGCATTCAAGCTGTTCACCGGCGGGGTGGCACCCCCCGGCATGTACCCGGGAGTAGATGACGGGCAGCTTCTCGACGCGCTGCGCCGCGTCGCCGAGCTCGACTCGACCGTGACCGTGCACTCCGAGAACGCCTACATCGTCGAGCACGAGACGGCTCGCCTGCAGGCGGAGGGCCGAACGGACATGGGCGCCTGGGATGCGGCGCGGCCGTGGTTCAGCGAGACCGCCGCCGCGCAGACAGTCGCGCTCGTCGCCCAGGTGACCGGAGCGCGCACTGTGATCGCGCACGTCAGCTCACCACAGACGATCGACGCGATCGACGACGCGCGCCGTCGCGGAGCCGATGTCTGGGCTGAGAGCTGCCACCACTACCTCTGCATCTCGGAGGTGGACCCGCGCGAGGACAACCGCTTCAAATGGAACCCACCCACGCGAGACGCGGATTCAGTTGACCGGATGTGGCGGCAGCTGCGCGAAGGCAAGATTCACTCGGTCGGAAGCGACCACGCTCCGCTCGAGAAGGACCCGGAAGCAAACGTCTGGGAGCAGAACCCCGGTGCCGGCAATGGCGCGGAGCTGGTGTTTCCCGTGTTCGCTACCGAGGCGCTGCACAAGCGCGGCGTGGGGATCGGACGGGTGGTCGACCTGATGGCCGCCTCTCCCGCGCGGCTGTTCCGGCTCGACGGACGCAAGGGCGCGATCGCGATCGGCGCCGATGCCGACTTCGCGATCGTGGAGACGAACGGCAGCAAGAGGCTCGACGCCGACCAGCTCGAGTACCACGAGCAGCCGAGCTGGTCCCCGTTCGACGGCATCGAGCTGAGGGTCTATCCCGTATACACCGTCCTCCGCGGACGAGTGGTCTTCGCCGAGGGTGAGGTCGTGGGACGGCCGGGCGACGGTGAGTTCCTCGCAGGGCCGGGCGCCAGGGCCACCTGATCCAGGCTCCCCGCCGGAGGAGCCCGGTCCTTAGGGAACGGTCATTGCCCCGTCAATTGGAAGCACGGCGCCGGTCAGAAACGGGGGAGCATCGGCGAGCAGCCACGCGATCAGGGCGGCGATCTCACCCGGCTCGCCGTAGCGACCAACGGGGATCCGGTTGACGAATCCGGCGGGGTCACCGCCTTGGCTAACCACGTCTGCCTCGATCGCTTCCATCATCCCCGTGTTGGTCGGGCCAGGCGCCACCGCGTTGATGCGGATGTTCTCTTCGGCGACCTCGAGCGCGGCGCCGCGAGTGAGACCGATCACAGCGTGCTTGCTGGCCGAGTACGCGGACAGGTTCGGCACTCCTCGTAAGCCGGCCTGGGAGGAAATGTTGACGATTGCGCCGCCGCCGCGGCGGCGCAGCGCGGGAATCGCATGGCGCATGCCCAAAAAGACGCCGCGGACGTTGACCGCCATCGTGCGATCGAAGGTCTCGAGCGGGTAGTCGGGCACAGCGGCGATCGCCCCGGGCACGCCGGCGTTGTTGAGCCAAGCGTCGATCCCACCGTGGGAGTGCTCCGCCTCATGCGCGAGGCGCTCGACCGCCGCGTCGTCGCTGACGTCGGCGGCCACGGCGGCCGCCTCGCCGCCCGCCTCGCCGATGGCCTGGGCCGTCTCCTCGGCAAGCGCCGGATCGAGATCGACCGCGACGACCCTGAAGCCGCGCGCTGCGAGCGCGAGAGCGCTCGCCCGGCCGATCGCGCCGCCGGCGCCGGTGAGCACCGCGACCCGCTCCATCCAGACCCTTTCGTCCGACTCAGCCGAGCCGGTCAGCCGGCGCCGGCCGCCGCTTCATCACGAATGTCCCGACGCCGCAGGAGCTGCCCCAGCCCGACGGCGAAAACGAGGGCGCCCCCGAAGAAGAGCTGTTGAACAAAGCTCTCGACACCTATCAACTGCAGGCCGGTAATGCCGCTGATCAGGAAGTAGACGGCGATGAAGGTCCCCCAGGGATTGAAACGCCCGGGCCTGATCGCGGTCGCCCCCAGGAAGGCGGCGGCGAAGGCCGGCAGCAGGAACTGCAGGCCGGAGGTCGGATCGGCGCCGCCGAGGGAGCCGGCGTACACGACGCCCGCGAGCGCCGATATTAGGGCCGACATCCCCAGCGCCCCCCAGCGCAACCGGTCCACGTTGATGCCGCTGAGCCTCGAGACGTTGCGACCACGGCCGACGAACAGGAGCCTCCTGCCGATGGCGGTGTAGGTGAAGACGTACCAGAGCAGGATCACGAGCGCAAGCCCGTACCAGAACGCCAACGAGACCCCGAGTATCCGATTCTCGACGACCCAGGTGCTGAGCTCGGCGGGCAGCCCCGTGACCGTGTTGGAGTCGCTGATCCAGAGCGTGATTCCAGCGACGATCGAGCCGATGCCGAGGGTGACGATGAATGAGTCGACTCGCAAGAGGACGACCAGGGCACCGTTGATCAGCCCGATCAGCAGACCGATCGCAAGCACGACGATGATCGCCGGCAACAATGCCCACCCGTGGTCGACGGTAAGGATCGCCAGGCTCATCGCCGAGAGCACCATCACCCCGGCGATCGAGAGGTCGAAGTCGCCGGTCGTCAGCGGGATGATCAGCGCCAACGCCAGAATCAAGAGGACGGCCTGGGAGCCGAAGATCGTCTCGAAGTTGCCCGAGGTGAAGTAGATGTCGGGCTCGGCCAAGCTGAAGATGAGGATCACGAGCGCCCAGGCGAAGATCAGCGCGTAGCGCTGCCCGAAATCGCCGAAGCTGGGCCGCGAGGAAACCGAACTCGCGCCGCCCTTGGAACCGCTCCCGCTCCCCCGCCCGGAATCCGACCCCGAGCTCGACGGTGTTTTGCCCTTCGCTGCCATCTACCTATCCTTTGCTTCCGTCTGGTCGACCCGATCGTTCCCGTCGCGCGCGCCGCGCGCGTGGACCTGTTCGGCGATTCGGTGCTTGTTGAGCTCGCCCTTTGTCAGCTCTTGTGCGATCTGGCCGCCGTGGACGATCAGCACCCGATCGCAGATCCGGGCGAGCTGTTCGTAGTCCGTGCTCGCGCAGACGACCGACATGCCCGCAGCGGCGGACCCCGTGATGGTCTCGAAGATCTGGCCCCGAGCGCCGACGTCGACGCCCTGGGTCGGCTCGTGCAGCAGCATCAGGCGCGGATCGGACTGCAGCCACTTGACGAGCAGCGCCTTCTGCTGATTGCCGCCGCTCAAAGACTGGTAGATGAGGTTGGGGTCCGGCGGACGCACGTCGAACTTGGTCAGCCCGGCGGCCGCGTCCGCGGTCAGCCGGGCCAGTTGGAGCCGCAGCGGACCGTACTCGCCGAGCACCTGAAGCATCACGTTCTCGCCAACCGACATCGAGCCGATGCTGCCCTCGTTCTGCCGGTCCCCCGGCAGCAACGCGATCCCGGCCCCCAACGCACGCTGGGGGTTCGTCTTCGTCAAGTCGTAGGTCGCCCCGTCGACACGCAACTCGCCGCCGAAGCAGGGCTTCGCGCCGAACAGGAGGTAGGGGATGTCCTCGAACCCGGAGCCGAGGAGGCCCGTTAGGCCGAGCACCTCGCCACGATGGATGTTGAACCCGGCGCCACGTAGCTGGCGACCGACCAGGCCGGTGACCGATGCCGCGACCGGTAGCCCGCTGGTCTCACGAGGGGCGGGAGTGTATGCGGCCAAGCGACGGCCGACGATCATCTGCACGAGCTCAGCCTCATCGGCCTCGTCGGTGACCACCGTGCCCTGAACGCGACCGTCCCGCAGTACGGTGGCTCGGTCGGTGAGCTCGAAGACCTCGTCGAGCTCATGAGAGACGAAGAGCACGCTCGAGTCTTGGGCGACGATCTCCCGGACCAGGCCGAAGAGGTCCTCGGTTCCCGCCTTGGACAGGAACACGGTCGGCTCGTCGAGAACCAGCAAGTCGCTGCCCTCGCGATCCAGGCTGCGCACGTCCTCAATCGCGCGCACGATCGCGAGCCGAGCGCGGTCGGTCTCGCTGAGATCCTCGACGACACTCTCCGGTCGGATCTGCACGCCGTAGCGTTCGAAGACCTCACGCGCACGGCGCCGCTCTTCTCTCCAATTGATCCGCCAGCTGGCCGAGGCCGCGAGATCGACCAGTCGAAGATTCTCGAGCACGGTGAGGTCGGTCAGCAGGCCAAGGTCCTGATGTACGAAGCTGAGGCCCAGATCGCGGAACTGACCCGGCTGCAGGGGAAGCGCGACTTCGCGCCCGTTGAACATGAGGGTCCCGGTCTCGGGCGTGTGGTACCCGGCGAGGATCTTGATCAAGGTTGACTTCCCCGAACCGTTCTCGCCAAGAAGTCCGTGTACCTCGCCGGGTGCCACCGTCAGGTCCACGCCATCGAGAGCGAGGGCGCCACCGAACGACTTCGAAAGGCCGCGTAGCTCTAGAACCGCCTCAGCGGCACTTTGACGGACAGAGTCGGTCGCCCCTTCCGGGACGACCGACTCGCTGCCGTCTTCGGACCGTTGAGACGGTCCAGGATCGACGCGACCCTCACTCATTGGGGCCTATAGACCCCAGAGCTGCTCGTATCCGCTGATGTATGCATCGCCGTAACCTTGATCGGTCGTCGGCGGCACGCCCGTCTCATCGACGTTGCCCGCGTCGAAGACGCGCAGAGGAGTCTCCTCGTTGCCATCCTCGATGATCGGGCTGCCGGTGAGAATCCGGAAGGCCTGGTCCATGTTGGCCCAGCCCAGCCAGTTGATGTTCTCACCCTGGTCAGCGACCACGATGTCGCCGTCCTGGATCAGCTTGAGAATGTCGGGAGTGCCGTTGTAGGAGGCAATCCTGACCTCACCGCCGCCCTTCTGCACCTGCTTGACGCCGGCCTCAGCGGGAAGCGACATCGAGTCGTAGATGGGCAGTATCCAGTTGACGTCGGGATCAGCCTGCAGTGCGGACTGCACCTCGGGCTGGATCTTCGTACCCCAGTCGACGACCGGGACGTTGATCACCTTCACCGGCGCGTCCGCGCACCGATCGGCGATCTGCGTCTCCATCGCGTCGACGATCCCGTCCGAGGGCGGAACCTCGCTCGCGGTGATGATCACCACGTTGAGATCACAAGCCGACTCAGAGACCGCGTAGTCGACGGAGAGCCTCGCTGCCTCGTGGAACGGGACCGTGACGATCGCCTCGATGAAATCAGCGACCTCCGGGTTCGGGCCCTCTCCGTTCTGGTAGAGGTGCGTGACCAAGACCGGGATACCGGCCTCCTGCGCCGACTTCAGCTGCGGGATCACGAGGTTCGGATCGTTACCCGCCTGGAGGATGATCAGATCGACGCCCTGGTCGATTGCCTGATCCATTCCCTGGGCCCACTCAGTCGGCGAACCCTCGTTGTTGAACTGGGTGAAATCAACACCGTTGTCCTTGGCGATCTGCTCCATCTCTGCGTCGATTGCCGCGATGTAGGGAATCGTGCTTGCGACCGGGATGTTGAAAATCGACTTGCCCTCGACGCCCGAGACGTCGAACGGCTCAGCCTCGAGCGTGAACTCGGGGATCGCCTTGTTCTCTTCGATCACTGCCGCGGCATCCGCCTGCGGGTCCTCCGCCGCGGGTTCCTCCGCCG
>SDBT01010902.1_pt1 | contig 14650 bp, 13 predicted proteins | sample 2277101 | NCBI WGS metagenome assembly SDBT01 (sample SAMN10404973, study PRJNA504765) | marine sediment metagenome | isolation source: marine sediment core GS10_PC15, 103 cmbsf | place: Arctic Ocean: Southern Knipovich Ridge | collected 2010
GCATTATCCGGGGCCTGGGGCTCGATAAAGGGGAGCCGGCTTATAGTGGCGAGCCCCCTCTTCAAATTCTGAAAGGTGCTCTCATGGATAGCCAGCTCTTTCAGCAGCTCGCTCGTCTCCTCTGTGTCCGGCAGGTCTGCGGCTTGCTGCAACCAGTTTTTACCAAACCTCCGCCGCAGCTGATAAATCGCTTCCACCGCCGGCTCGGTCAGGTTCAGGGTCTGGCGCAGCAGCGCCATGTCCTCCGGCTCAATCTCATTGTAACCAATCCTGACCACGAAGTCGGTGCTGACCTTTCGCCTTCGGGAGCTTTCCTCGTCCAGCGTGAACACCGCTACCTTCGAGGGGAAGAGCTGCTTCAGCGCCTTGACCGATTTACCCCCCTCGCTCGTCCCCGCCCAGCCGTACTCGTTGTGCATGTCGAAGATAAGGTTCACCGCGGCGCTCTTCTGCAACATACCGATGAGCAGGATGCGGGTGAGAAATGTCTTGCCCGTGCCGCTCTTGCCGAAGATGCCGTTGGAGCGTTTGACCAGTTCCGGCAGGTCGAGGCATATCTTGGTCTCCATATCCAGCGGCGTGCCGACATAAAACCTTTTTTCATCCTCACCGCCGAAAACGAGCTCCACGTCCTGCTGCGAGGCAAGGTTGACCGCCGAGAAATGAGTTGGTACCGTCTTTACCGGCTGCGGCCCCTCGATGAGGCTGGAGACATCGCCGCTTATGGTGAGCATGGGCAACACGTGCAGGGTGCCGTAGGTGCTGGTGCCGGAGAGCACCTCGGAAATAAACGGGTCTGTAATATCGGGCGGTGTCAGGGTAAATCGCGGGTCGATGGCGCCCAGGCCGATATCGGTAATCATGCCGAAGAAGCGCTGCTTCTGCCCCTCGATGGTGACATACCTCCCCACCGCCATGTCCTCCACCGATACCGTGCCGTCCAGCTTGACCTCAACCCCGCTCTCCAGTGACCCTGAGACCACGATACCCAACCTGTCTGTCATTTCAGCCTCCCCAGAATCGCCTTGAGCTGGTTATATTGCCCGCCGAGCATAACCGCCAGTTCCTTGCCCGCCGCCACCAGAAAACCGTGAGGGTCTTCCTGTGCCTGACTCATCAAGCGCAGCGCGGCAGGAATAATCTCTTCTCTGGCCACGGGCAGATTGGTATTCACCAGCAAGGTGAGAAATCCCAGCGACGTTCCAAACTCCCGCACTTCATCGGTCGGGCATGCGTAGACAAAACCGTGTATTCGTGCCGGACTTGGGGGCAGATACTGGTTAATTTTATCTTTTTCCCTGTGCCCCACCACCAGCGCGGTGAACTCGCTGCGGAGCAGCTTCGAGAGCTGGGGGCTGGACTGGTAGATGGCCTCTTCGCTCTCTTCATCTTTACCGCGGGCGATGGGTCGACGCCCCGGCTCCAGGCTGCCGGTGGTGGCGTGGCAGACAATGCCGTAGATGTCCAGCTCTCCGTTTCTCGTCTTTACCAGGCTGCCCAGAGGCGGCAGCTCATAAAGCTCGTAGCACTGCGCCACGAAGTCCGAGGTGCTGGCTTCGATTATTTCTCCGACTCTGTCCGCTAAACTAGAGTTTATTACTCTCACCTCCTGTGGTACTCTATTCCCCCTTTGGAAAAGGGGGATAAAGGGGGATTTGAAATCCCTCTCAATCTCCTTTTAGGAAAGGGAGAGGTCAAATCTCTCTTATTCTACTGTTTCTTACTTCTCCTTTTTCTTTGGCTGCTTGGGTTTCTTTACGTTCTTTCTGCCTTTAGTGCCCATTTGCTATGCCTCCCCTATTGTTCATATATATTACCACTTCATGGTCAATTACTCTGACCGCAAAGCAATATAATCTTTCCGAATAAGCACCTGTATAGAAATTATGAAATGTTTTGGGTGAATTAATATTTAGAAAAATACCAAGCGGGTAATCTAACTTATGAAACATCAAATCTAGCTTATCAAAATCTTTTCTTGCGTCACGAAGCGAAGCACTTAATTTGAGTTGAATTACAACAAAATTACCACTACGACGATTACCGTATATTCCTTGTTCGTAGGGAACATGTATGATTATGTCTGGACGAATATTAATTCCATGGTTTTTTAGTGTTTTCTGGTATTCTTGTTCACAAATTGCATTGCTAGGGAAAATCGGCTCAATATTAGTCCTGCTCGTCATTTCAGTAATAAGACGTGCCTGATATCCTCTTTCGTTTCTAAAATACCGTATATCAGTAATGGCCTTTATTGAATCCGCGAAAATATCTAAAAACGCGTCTTTGTCCATCAGATATTCATTCCTAATTAAAAGGCAATAAGATTAATAGATCCATAATTCACACCCACCTCATTCTCTTACTAAAGCTCTTGGCGGAGGTGAGGGTGGGGATTTTTTCCTCAATGCAGAGTGATTCCACAAGCTGCCAGAACTCGGTACGGTCGGCGCCGGTGACCACCGCCTGCTCGTGGGCCTCACTCAAAGCCACCGGGTAGCCCTGCCCCCTGCGGCACTGGTCAAGGACTAAGCCATGCACAATGTCCATTAATTCATCGTTCTCCGCCACCCAGCGCGGCATCTCCACCCTCGCCACCTCTTCCTCAAGCCGGAAATAGCAGAAATAGATACGGTGTTCCCCGTAACGTTCCTTCGTTATCTTCGACGGGCTGATAAACAGCGCCGACCTCTCTCCAGGCTCCAGTGCGTCCATAAATAGTTCGCGGTCGGTAACGCCGGCCACGCCCTCGCAGTCCCGGTCTTTAGGCGGCGGGCAAAAGCGGTCGCAGTCCGACACTTCATGCGGGCATATCGCCACCCGCAGCACGTTGACCACATCTGTACTTCGCGGGAAGCTGATGTAGCTGGTGAGGGCCACGCGCCGGTCCTGGTTGAGCTTCCTAACTTCCTCCAGGCAGGTCAGAAAACCTTCACCCAACATTATCTCAGCAACAAAGTCGGGATACGCCTCCAGTCCCCAGAGAATGAGTGTGCCATCGAGCAGCGCCAGCGTGGTGCTGCCCGGTAATTGTTCTCCTGCCAGCAGGGACAGATGGCGGCATTCCTCAACAGCGCGCTTGATGCCGAGCAACGTGCCCTCAACCATCTGCTCACGGCCGGTCGCGGCCGACGGCTTTATCACCAGGTCTTCATCTTCAGCATAGAGGTGAGGGTTACTATCCAGAATCGCATCTGGTTCGTCACCATATTTGAGGGCGACGGCGCCAATGTTTATCAGGTAGCACCGCGTGGCACGGTGCCGGTCAACGTCAATGTGGGAACCGTCGGTGGCGATAACGTTAAATGCGGCGGGAATAGGTGGGGCCGGGTATCGTTTTGCCAGCCCGTCGGTCAGTTCCGCCACCAGCCACGTGGTCCGGCTGGCCGCTATTTTCCTTTTCAGTTTCTCCAGGTCAATAGCTTCGTCACCGAAAATTTGCCGCGCGTAGTGAAGTCGCTGCTGCCTTTCGGCGTAGCCTTCTTTCAGGCGCGCCACCATGGCGCTTGCCTGTGTAGCTATCTTGGTTAAATCCAGTGACACCCCTTCTCCCTCTACGGCAAAGTATAATCCATCACTGGAACGAACTCAAGACTGTAAGACACCGCAAAACCAGTATGATATGATAATCAAGGAGGGGCCATGCTTGCAATTCTGGCTAGCGTTATCGTCATTTCCTTCTCCGGGGTCATGATGCCGGGACCCATGACCGCCGTCACGCTGGCGAAAAGTTATAAATCGCCGTGGGCGGGAGTCTGGATTTCCCTCGGCCACGCCGTAATTGAAGTACCTTTAATCCTGCTCATCTACTTCGGCTTCGCCCAGTTCTTTCAGAACAGCATCGTGCGGCTGGTGCTGAGCGTGGTCGGCAGCGGCATGATTATCTGGCTGGGGGTGAGTATGTTCCGCGCCCGCACCGGGGTGGTCAGGAAAGGAAAAGACCTGCCCTACAATGCCTTCCTTGCCGGCATTTTTGCCAGCGGCTTCAACCCCTTTTTCCTGCTCTGGTGGGCGACCATCGGCAGCATGCTCATTATGCGCATCCTCGAGTTCGGCACGACAGGTCTGATTGTCTTCACCATCGTGCACTGGCTGTGCGACCTGGTCTGGCTATCGCTGTTATCCAATGTCATTTACCGGACGCATACCTTCTGGGGACAACGCCTGCAGGAATGGCTTTTCATTGCCTGCAGCCTGCTGCTCATTGGCTTCGGCCTCTGGTTTTTGGTATCAGGCATTCAGCTGGTGATTTAGAGGTGAATGATGAAGGTAAGTTACGTGTACGACCCCATATATCTGAAGCATGAAACCGGCTACCATCCGGAAAACGCACAGCGCCTTGAAGCCATTATGGCTCACCTTAAGGAAACTGGATTGCTAAAGCAATTAACAGAGCTCAAGCCCCGCCCGGCCACCACGGAGGAGTTGACCTACGTCCATCAGGCATCATACGTCTCACGAATTCAGGACGTGGCGTCGAGGGGAGGCGGCTGGCTTGATGGTGACACCGTTATGTCGCCCGACTCCTACGATGCAGCGCTGTATGCCGCCGGCGGTGCTATTGAAGCGACCGATGCCGTTATCAGCGGCAGGACGAACAGCGCCTTTGCCCTAGTCAGGCCTCCCGGCCACCACGCCACCTCTCTAGCAGCCATGGGCTTCTGCCTTTTCAATAACATCGCCATCGCCGCCCAGCACGCCCTAAAGAAGCACAAGATGGAAAAGGTCGCCATCATAGATTTCGATGTGCACCACGGCAACGGCACCCAGGAAGCCTTCTATAATAACCCGCAGGTTCTCTATATATCAACTCACCAGTACCCCCACTATCCGGGCACCGGGACCGTCGGCGAAACAGGAAGCGGCGCCGCAGAAGGCACCACGGTCAATATCCCCCTGCCCGGCGGCTCTGGCGATGATGAATACCGTCAGGTATTTGAGGAAATCATCGTGCCGGTGGTCAGGCGTTTCCACCCTGAGCTCATTCTGGTATCCGCCGGCTATGACCTGCACTGGAAAGACCGCCTGGCCATGATGGAAGTCAGCACCGCCGGCTTTGCAGAAATGGTACGGACTATCAAGGAGCTGGCCGACGAGCTTTGCGGTGGCAAAATAGTCATCACCCTCGAGGGAGGCTATAACCTGAAAGCGCTGGCGACATCGGTAAAGGCAACCTTCGATGTCCTGCTCGGCAAGTCAGATATCGAAGACCCGCTGGGGCAGCCGGAGCGCCACCGGGCTGCGCCGGATATAAGTAACCTGGTCACGCGAATAAAGGAAATACACAAAATTACCTGAAGCATTCTGTGGAGTAGTAAGATGGTGAAGGATTTTATATTTTATGCCATTGCCGCTAATGTGATTGCCCTGATAGCCGCCCTTGCCGGGGCAAACCTGGCCGTAATTCTGTTTTCGTCCTTGCTGATTCCGCCAATTATCCTGATTATCATCAGAATTATCCGCTAGATAGACCGCCCACTTATTAACTCAACACCGCCATCCTCGCAATTGCCATAACCAAACTCCACGCGGCAGCATATCCAACCTGCCTTAGTGCTTATTGTGGCGCAAATCCGGCGGGATGGGGCACTGTTCATATTTCTCACTACACGGTTCAACGTGAATCATGATGCTGGCGTGCTGCAGCTTGCTCTTAATATCCTGTTCCAGGTGGTCGCACATCCGGTGTGCTGTTTCGATGCTGATATCTTTAGGCATAACCACATGTAAATCAATGTAACGCTGTCTTCCCGCCTTCCGGGTACGCAGGGCATGAAAATCAACCAGCTCCCCGATATGCTCCATTATTGCTGATTTGATGATATTTTCTTCGGTTTCCGGTAATTTGACATCAATCAGCCCGCCAAATGACCTCCTCAATACATCATAAGCCGATTTGAAAATAACTAAAGAAACCAGCAGCGCAATAATCGGGTCGATGATGGCGAGGTCAGTAAAACGGATGACCACCAACCCCACCAGTACGCCTGCCGCGGAATAGACATCAGCCGCAATATTGCGAGCATTGGCCTCAAGTGCCACCGAATCGGTGGTCCTGGCTACTTTAAGCAGGTACCTCGACAGGAAAACACTGACCACAATGGAAACCAGCATCGCTCCTATACCGGCTTCCGTTAACTCCAGGGTTGCCCCGACGATAATCCGGCGTATCGCTGAATATATAATGAGGCCGCCGGCGGCAAAAATCAGTACCGCCTGCACAACGGCAGCCATATTTTCCACCTTACCGTGACCAAACGGGTGCTCTTCGTCAGCGGGTTTGGTAGCGACAACGACGGCAAAAAAGGTGATGGCGATGGCAAACAAATCGAGAAGACTGTCCGCCGCCTGGGCAAGAACGCTGATGCTCCCGGTGAGGGCCCCCACCACCACCTTGAAAACTATCAGGAAGAGGACCACGCCCAGAGAAAGCTTGGCCGCTCCACTTCGGGTAGCGAACATCATCCTTAACCTATTTCACAGCCTTTGCCCACGCGAAAGGCATCCAGCTGATGAACCGTCGCCACTCCCTCTTGTCCCAGACCACCAGCAGCGCGGGCGCAATGCAGACGGAGCTGAAGGTTCCGGCGATGATACCGATAATCAGGACGGCAACCAGGTTCTGAATGGTGGCGCCGACGAAGAACAGCAGCGCCAGAACAACCACCAGTGTGGTGAGGCTGGTGTTTACGGAGCGGCCGAGCGTTTCAACCAGGCTGTTGTTGACCACCGTCTCAAAATTGACGTTTATATCGAGGCGCAGGTTTTCTCGTATCCGGTCAAAGATGACCACGGTATTGTTCACACTGTAGCCGATAACCGCCAGGATACCGGTGATGAACATCATGTTGACCTGCCAGTTCAGTATGCCGCCGAGAATGGAGAAGACACCCAGTGCCACCAGTGCATCGTGGACCAGGGCGATGATGGCACAGGTACCGTAGTGTATGGGCCTGGGCATACGGCGGAAAGCCCAGGTAACGTAGAGCAATATGCCCACCGCCGCCACCGCCACGGCGATAACCGCCGTTCTAACGGTCTCGGCGGCAATCATCGGTGAAACCGAGGAGAACTCAGGCTCGGTGAGCTTGCCAAACCTTTCCTCAAGCCCGGCTTCCAGCGCTTCCTTGCTCTCTGTGCTTAATTCCTCGGTACGTATCAGGTAGTCACCGGCACCGGTGCGCTGAATAATCACGTTATCGTAACCCAGGTCAACCAGCGCCACCTTCAGCTCGTCCTGCACCACATCCTGCTCAAAGTCGACGGTAAGCAGCGAGCCGCTGCCGAACTCAATACCCATTTTCAGGCCGAAGGTCAGCAGGGAGATAATCCCGATGAGGATAATTACTCCCGAGACCAGAAAGAACCGAAACCTTTTACCGACAATGTCAAACATTTCTTTTACCCACCGATACGTTGAAAAGGTGTGTCCGCTTCGACAGCGGACCGCCGACGAACAGTCGCAGCAAGGTGCGGGTCACCACGATGGCAGAGAACATGCTCACGGCAACACCGATACCCAATGTAACGGCAAAACCTTTCACCGCTGCCCCACCGACAATGCTATTTCCTACCCAGAACAATATGATACAGACAATTATAGTGGTGATATTGCTGTCCCGGATGGCGTTCCAGGCGCGGTTGAAACCGGCTTCGATGGCTGCCCCGAGGGTACGCCCGGTGCGTATTTCCTCCTTCATCCGCTCAAAGATGAGCACATTGGCATCCACCGCCATGCCAATCGATAGGATAAACCCGCCAAGCCCGGCTAACGTTAGAACAACACCAAACAGTTTAAAGACGGCTAATACAACGGTTCCGTAAAATACCAGGGCCAGGCAGGCCAGAAAGCCGGAAACGCGGTAGTACGCCATCATGAAGAGCATCACCAGTATGATGCCGATGATGCCCGCCTTCACGCTCATATCGATAAAATCGGCACCCAGAATGGGGGAGATGGTCTGGTCGTATATCGGGTTCAGCGGCAGCGGAATGCGCCCGGCATTGAGCAGCTGGGAAAGTTCCTGCGCTTCATTCAGGCTCAAGCCTTCAATCTGTCCCCGCTCGGAAATTTTAGCGCGGACGATAGGGGCAATTAGCTCACCGTCATCCCCGAGCAAAGGTTCCCCGCTTACAAAAATGCCCAGCGGCTCCCCGATGAGCCGACCGGTAACCTCCTCAGAGATTCTCCTCCCTTCGCGGTCCCATTCGAAAATGAGCAGTATCGCACCAAACTCACTTGTATCAACATAAGTATTTTCTCTGAAGTAGGAACTGTTGAGCTCCTTTTCCTGTCCGTTTATTATAGCTGTGGCCAGTATCCATTCCTCCTCCCCATCCCTCTTTATTTTCAACTCGCGGAACTCGATGAGCGCCGTCTCTTTGATTCGCTTTTTAGCTTTATCGGCCTCTTTGATGCCCGGCAGCTCCACGATGATGCGGTCGGCGCCCTGTCTTTGTATCACCGGTTCTTCTACCCCGAAGACATTGATTCGCCGCTCGATGACGGCAACGGCACCGTCCATAGCCTCGTCCTCTGTTCCCGGCTCTATTGCAGAGAAATCGGCCTGGTAGACCATATGGATGCCGCCCCGCAGGTCAAGGCCCAGGCGCATTGCCTCCCTGCCCCACAGCGGATAGATAAGGGCAATAAGGGCAAAGGCGAAAAGGGCCATGACTATGGATACAGTAATCAGATTTTTCGTGGTCATGTTTCTATAACGCTACTTATCCTTTTGTAAAGGTATGTTCAGAGTATTCTCAATATAGTTTAAAGATTCCTCTCGCGTGGTCACCTCTCCGGCCGCCTGTGCCTCGCGTATCGCTTCAAGTATCTCCGCGAAGCGCGGTCCCGGAATGAGTCCAAATATATTGATTAGGTCGTGACCATTAAGAAGCTTCGGTGGTACGGTCAGCTTCTCTTCCTCCCCGTGTTTGGCCAGCACATAGTCCACAACTTCCGCGTGCTCCCGCCAGTGAGCCAGGTCCAGATGCTTTCCCCGCGTGGCCAGATGGTCGGCCAGGCTGAGGAAAAGGATGTCAATCCCCGCTTCTCCGGTATCCCGGAAATAGCGGTAAATCGCTCGATTGGTCGGCAGTCCTTCCTGGCTCATCTGCGTTGGCCGGAGGTGGTACTTCACCATCGCCTCCACCAGCTTTATCTCCCTGGTGCTGAACCTCAGCCTCTCCATAATATCAGTTACCGCGAGGGCCCCCTCACCGGGATGACCGAGAAACCGCGTCCGACCGCTTTCCTCAACCGTCCTGGTCTGCGGTTTGGCGATATCGTGCAGCAGCGCGGCCAGTCTAAGCAGCGACTTTCTCGTGCTGCCGTAACCAACCTCACGCGAAAAGTGCTGTGCCAGTTCCTCCGACCAGGGAACAGCTTCCAGGACCTCCCTGCCAGCATACTCCCAGTCTCCCTCCCGGAATAGAAAATCGACCGCCTTCACTGTACGCATCGAATGCTCGAAGACATCCCAGTAATGCTCCTTGGGCTGTGTTACCCCTTTTGTCTGTGCCATCTCGGGGAATATATTGCCCAGCAGCCCCAAATCCTCAAGGTAATCGAGGTGCTGCCCGCTGTGCGGTAAAACCAGCAGGCGGAGCAATTCTTCCCTTACCCGCTCGCCGGCCACGTTGCTTATCAGATGGGCAGATTCCCGGACGAGCGACTCGGTATCTTCATGTATTTTGAAGGAAAGTACAGCCGCCAGACGAACCGCCCGCAGGAGACGGACCGGGTCGGCGGCAAAGGCTGACTCGCTTACTACCTTTATAACGCCGTTACTGAGGTCTTCCTGCCCGCGGAGCGGGTCGATGAGCGGCGGCGACTGCGGCTGACGAACTAGCTCTTCCAGCTCAATGGCCATAGCATCTATAGTAAAGTCCCGCCGCGCCAGGTCCTGCTCAATGCCGTCCTCAATGGTGGAAAAATCGAGCGCCCACTTTCTGCCCTCGACGATGAGCACTACCCTGCCTACCATGTTCTCTTCATCAAGGGGGATGTATTTGCCCCCCAGTTCGTCCGCTATTTCGGCGGCTACTTCGAGCGCATTGTGAGCCACGGCAATGTCGATATCTTCCACCTCGCGCCCGAGCAGCAGGTCACGCACCATGCCGCCGGCAAGATACGTGGTTATTCCCTGGGCGGCAAGATGGTGATGAACTCGGGTCAATAAGGACAGAATGTCTGGTGCAATCGATATTTTCACTTCCAACGTCACTAAAGAGTACATTCGTTAAATGATACTGGAAGCAGCGTATTTTATCAAGTCTGACTGGCTTGACGCTGGTCGTCGAAGTTGTTTAAGATGGGCCAATGGCAGTCAGACGTCCTCGGTTTCCTTACGCGTGGGTCATTGTGGGTATCGTCATCGTCAGCATGACGCTCATTTATGGCATCAGGCATTCCTTCTCCGTCTTTTTCCCCTCCATTCTGGAAGAATTCGGCTGGAGTCGCGGCAGTACCGCCTTCATGCTTTCCCTGAACCTGCTCGTCTATGGTTTTGTGGCGCCATTTACGGGCAGTCTTGGAGACCGCTGGAAGCCGCAGCGTGTTATGCCTATCGGCCTTATCATTCTTGGTCTGGCAACGATAGGGTGTGCCTTCGCCCGGGAACTATGGCATTTCTATTTGCTCCTTGGTGTTGCTGCGCCAATCGGTATGGCCGCCGCCGGCTGGCCTCTGCTGGCTCCGACGCTGGCAAACTGGTTTTCCAAGAAACGCGGGCTGGCCATGGGGCTCGCACAGACAGGCGCCGGTCTCAGTTTCACCTACGGCATGTACGCCGAGTTCGCCATATCGCAGGTGGGCTGGCGTTACGCCTACTTTGTCCTGGCAGGCACGCTGGGTGCCGTACTCCTGCCACTCTACCTCCTCTTCTTCCAATTCCGACCGGAAAACAAGGGACTGAAACCCTACGGAGCGGAGGAACTGGTAACGGCCAGGGATGAAACACTAACCGTGTCTGAGAACAACCACGCCATATCACGTGACTGGACACTCAGACAGGCAATGGGCACCTACCAGCTCTGGTTCCTGATGCTGGCTTACTTCCTCTTCTGGGGCATTGGCACCTATCTGGTAATCGCGCATCAGGTCAAATTTGCTGAAGATGTTGGCTACAGCAGCACCTTTGCCGCCTCAATCTTCGCCCTTTACGGTATTTGCCTGGTTGGAGGGACACTTTCCGCCGGCATATCGGACCTTATCGGCAGGGAGAGGACAATTACGCTGGCCAGCACGCTGACGATTATCGCGCTGATAGCGCTGGTTTCAGTAAATGACGCTTCCCGGCCATGGCTGCTATATATCTACGCTATATTCTTTGGCTACGGAGGGGGTTTTTTTACTCCTACCATGACCGCCGGCGCGGCCGATATCTTCCACGGGAGGCACTTCGGCGCCATTGCCGGCATACTGCTCACCGGCATGGGAATCGGGGGAGTGATTGGGCCATGGCTGGGCGGCTATATATACGATGTCACCGGAAGCTACACCAGCGCCTTTTCCCTCTGCATGGCGGCCTTCGCCCTCGCCTGCACCGCGTTCTGGATTGCCGCGCCCAGAAATGCAGCTAAATTAAACGCGCGGAGAATGAAAAGACCAACACCATCTGGTTAGCGTTACGGCCATGTTATTCAAGAGGGACAAACCGATAGACGACCAGACTTTGGACCGCCTGACCGATGATGCAGCCGACCTGATTGCCAGGGCGGAGAAAATCGTGGTGTTTACCGGCGCCGGCGTCAGCACAGAATCTGGTATACCCGATTTCCGCAGCCCGGGCGGCATCTGGGACCGCTTTGACCCCGACGATTTCACCTACCAGAAATTCATCCGTGATGCCAGCGCCCGACGAAAGCAGTGGCAGTTGCTCTGGAAAGAGCGCCTGACGGAGACGGTAAAGCCAAATCCCGCCCACTACGCCATTGCCGAGCTTCACAAATTGAATAAGCTCGACTGCGTGATTACCCAGAACGTGGACAGCCTGCACCAGGCCGCCGGCGTCCCCGATGATAAAGTGTTTGAGCTGCACGGCAGTATGCGCCGGGTAATCTGCCTGCAATGCAGTCGTAAGTATCCCATGTCAGAGATAAAAGAGAGGCTATATGCCGGCGAGGATGTCCCCGACTGCCAGTCATGCCACGGCATACTGAAGCCGGACATCGTCCTTTTCGGTGAGGCACTGCCGGATGCAGTATTTTCGGAAGCAGAACGTTGCGCCGAGCAGTGCGACCTTTTTATCGTCGTCGGCTCAAGCCTGGTCGTCTACCCTGCGGCACTGATACCTGGCTACGCTGTAGATGCCGGCGCCAGGCTGGTTATCGTAAACCTGAGCGAGACACCAATGGACGAACGGGCAAGCATAATCATAAGGGCCAAAGCCGGCGAAGCCATGTCACGCATAATGCATAAGCTGGCCGAAAAGAGAAACGGTTGAATTGATATCTCTCTTCAACTATAATTTAGTGGCTCGTAAATCCAACGCTTCTTGATACTCATTGATGAAAGCTAGACTTGCCAGCAAGGTACTATCCGGAGATACCATCGCCGCCGCCAAGCTCATCAGTGGCATAGCCGACGAAGTGCCCGGCGCCTTCGAGGAGATGAGCCATATCTATCCCCATACCGGAAAGGCATACATTGTCGGTGTTACCGGGTCGCCGGGTGCCGGCAAGAGCACACTGACCAGCAACCTGATAAGTCACTTCCGTAAAGAGTGCATGACCATCGGCGTTATCGCCATTGACCCGACGAGCGCCTTCACCGGCGGGGCACTGCTGGGCGACCGGGTCAGGATGCAGCAGCACGGTGAGGACAGGGACGTCTTTATCAGGAGCCTGGCCACGCGTGGCTTGCAGGGCGGTCTGGCCAAGGCCACCATCGGCACGATTCACATCATGGACGCGATGGGCAAGGACATCATTCTGGTGGAGACCGTGGGCTCCGGGCAGATAGAAATAGATATCACCAGAGTGGCCGATACCACCCTGTTCGTCATGACACCGGGAGCGGGAGACGCCATTCAAATGATGAAAGCGGGCATCCTGGAAGCCACCGATATCTTCGTCATCAACAAGGTGGACAAAGGAGGTGCTGACATTGTCCAAACCGACCTCCAGGCGATGCTTTCAATGAGGGACTGGCTTCCTGGCGAATGGCAACCGGGCATCATCCTGACCGAGGCCATCCATAACAAGGGGACCGCGGAACTGGCCGCCGAAATATCAAAGCACCGAGAGTATCTCACCAGCACCGGCGAACTTAAGACACGGCAGAAAGGGAGATTGAAGCTGGAACTGATGGAAACGGTGGAAAGATTCGTCAGAGACAGCATTACCAGTATTGACCACGGCGACTACCTGGCCAAACTCATCGATGCCCTGGTCAGGGGGGAAACGAATCCCCAGGCGGCTACCCAGCAGCTGGTCAATCGCCTGGCCAGCGAGCTTGACCAGATACAAAACCGCAGTAAAAAACAGCGTAAAACAGCTTGATGAGATAGACGAAATCCACAGCAATTGACTTCGTCAGGAGGTAGAGATGGATTTTTCCCTCACTGAAGACCAGAGGATGCTCAAGACAATGGTCGCCGATTTTGCCAGTAAGGAGCTGGAGCCAATTGCCGCCCAGATCGATGAGGAGTCCAGGTTCCCTGCGGAAAGCATCCCCAAGATGGCGGGACTCGGGCTCCCTGGCGTCGGTTTACCCGAGGAGTACGGTGGAAGCGGTGGCGGTGCCACCGAGTTCTGTCTCGTCATCGAAGAGATAAGTCGTGTCTGTGCGGCCACCGGCGCCATTCTCATCGCCAGCTCCAGCCTGGTTGGTAAACCAATCTACATGCACGGTAATGAAGCGCAGAAAAAACGTTTTGTGCCTCCTATCGCCAGCGGCCAAGTGCTTGGCGCCTTCGCGCTGACGGAGGCGGGGGCAGGCAGCGACCCCGCCGCACTGGAGACCACCGCCACGCGCAAGGATAACGGGTATGTTATTAACGGTACCAAAATTTTCATCACCAACGGCGCCGAGGCCGGCATCGTCCTTGTTTTCGCCGCCACTGATAAATCGCTGCGCCACAAGGGTATTTCCGCCTTTATTTTGGAAAAGGATACCCCCGGTTTTTCCGTGGGCAAGCACGAGAACAAGATGGGCATACGAGGCTCATCAACCGTGGAGCTGGTCTTCGAGGACTGCTTTGTGCCTGAAGAAAATCGTCTGGGCAATGAGGGCGACGGCTTCAGGCTCGCCATCAACACCATAGACGCCAGCCGTGTCGTGGTCGCCGCTCAGGCGCTGGGCATCGCCCAGGGTGCTTTTGACCGGGCCCTGCCGTATGCCAAAGAGCGACAGCAGTTCGGCCGGCCGATAATCAACTTCCAGGCCATTCAGTGGATGCTGGCCGATATGGCGACGCAGATTGACGCCGCGAGGCTGCTTGTCTACCGTGCCGCTTACCTGCAGGACCGGGGGCAGCCGTTCATCAAGGAGGCATCCATGGCCAAGGTCTACGCTGCAGAAACGTCTTCGTTTGTGACCAATAAAGCCGTCCAGATATTCGGGGGCTACGGCTACATCAAGGAATATCCGGTGGAACGCTACCTGAGAGATGCCAAAATCACCGAGATATACGAGGGCACCTCCGAG
>SDBT01010903.1_pt1 | contig 14647 bp, 34 predicted proteins | sample 2277101 | NCBI WGS metagenome assembly SDBT01 (sample SAMN10404973, study PRJNA504765) | marine sediment metagenome | isolation source: marine sediment core GS10_PC15, 103 cmbsf | place: Arctic Ocean: Southern Knipovich Ridge | collected 2010
ATATCTGAGGTATTCTGAAATGAACATCTCAGAAATCGGCATTATGAGCAATCCTTCAAACTTTGAGCCTATTTATCCTGAATGGAAGGCAGGCAGGGAGTTGAGAAAGATGGAAAAGAGAAACAAAAGGAAACGAGAGAGAAAGGATGTTTTAGCTTTTATGGAAGAGTACAATCAAAAGCCCTTGTCCTTGTGTATGCGGTGTGATCAGGTCTGTATTCAGAGGAAGGTTGTGGGGTTAATCTCGTTCAGGTGTTTCATTAAAGAGTCGAAATGAAGGAGTGTAGAGATTGTAAACACAAAAAGCTATGTCGCCTTTGGGTGATATATAGCATTAAATGTTGCAAGGATTATGAACGTATTTTGTGGAAATTTTGGAGGGAGAGATGAGAGATACAAGAAAGCATAGCAAGCAAGAAATAGGGAAATATTTAGATGGGAAAATAAGTTGGGTTAAACACGTAGCACAGAAATGCAATTTTAGTCACGATCGTCCATGTCATAAATATGCCTGCACTTCTGCAAAAAAAGACACCCTCATGCTCACAGAAATAAAGGGGATTTTAGGGAAGTCAAGTAAGATATACGATAAGGGATATGAACTTGGGTATGATGTTGGATGGCAAGCTGGAATAAAACATGACAGAACCAGATGCCCACCCCCTGACGATGACTTGGTTGATGATTTAATACATGCTTCATTTAATTACCATAAAGGCGTTGAGTTCAAGTCAGTTACAAAAGAAAGAATCCGGAAACTCCTAGAGGGAGGGAAGAAATGAGTGAAATATTAATGCCAGAATGGTGTCCTCATTGTGGGGATAACGCAGCGGAAAAAGATTGTTCAGAATGTGGTAACCTATTTTGTTTTGATTGTATCATAGATGGAAGATGTCCTCACTGTAGGGGAAACACAACATGAAACGTATCCGCCTAAACAGAGGTAACCTATACCCCACAGGTGAACAAAAGAGAGCCGGATATAAGGATTTCTATTATGACAAAACTTGCTCTGGATGTGGTAAAATAATATTAAAAAAAGATTCAAATATGACAATCCCTGGTAAGGGTGATTTCTGTTGGGATTGTGGGATGGAGAGGAAATGAAACAAGTTTTCATTGACGTTGGTGAACTCGGGTGGAGTCTCTACCTGAGTGCCCATATGAGGTGGTTAAAACACACAAGTCAAACTATCCCCTCGGTAATGATTTTGCCTGGGAGAGAGGTTTTCTATTCCGGTTTAGTTGATGAGGTTTTCTATGTACCGGGCGATTTCTCTAAAACCTTTGATCTTGAACAACAGGACAGGTTCGGTTTTTTGGGTGTTGATCAGCAATTAAGGGACTATGTCAACTCTAAGTTGCCAAAGGGATATGAGGTCTCCGAACGTCAACCACTTGGTTGTCCTTCGTGGAAAACGGTGTTTTTGGGACAGATGATGTGGGAGCCGTATCAATTGACGGTTAGACATGCTTATTGTTTCCAGACAGAAATTTACATATTCCCAAGACAGAGAAAGGCTGAATATTTCAATAAGAGAAATCTTCCAAGAGCCTTTTATGTGGCATTAATAACTCGGTTATGTGATGAATTTCATAATTATACAATACGCTCAATAGGGACGAAAAATGGAACTTATGAGATAACAGAGGCAGAAATAGGGAAAGAGAACTATTCGAATTTTTTTGATATCACGAATATCCAAGACCTCATAAACTTCTCTCAATTTGCCATCGGAGCCGTTGGTAGCCAGTCCTTTCCCCTGAAACTCTCACTCCTCCAGGGTGTTCCATCGTTCATTATCGGACACGAAAAACATAGGCACACAGTTGTCGAAAACTGGATGAAAACGAGGACTGGATTCTATGAGATAGACAAGGATGGATATAACAATTTTCATAGCGAGGATTGTATCAATAAGATTGTGGAATTTTTGAAGGAGGGGAAAGATGGATGAAGTAATCGAGGCTGTTTTGGCTATTGGAAAAGTTATCAATTCTAATCCCACATATGCAGAAAAGCTCAAAAAAATGATCGCTGATTCCGACAAGGGAAAAATAGTTGAATGTGAATCGGCTTATGAATCATATCTTCTTTTAGCTTATGATGAATATTTAAAGATGGAGAAAGAGGAGGGGGGATGAAGAATTTCATATACTTAGTGCTTGGGTGGACGAATATAATTGTTGCAATATCATCAAGATTGAATCTTGGCACAAAGCCGAATAATTATTGGCAATCAGATGTATTGATGATAATTAGTGGCATTTTATTGCTTTTGTGTATTCGTAAGGCGGACAAATGAACATAGCAGTCATAGGCTGTGGTCACTGGGGTAAGAATCATATAAGGGTTTTGGATGAATTCGGGTATTTGTATGGGATATGTGATTCTGAAAGCAGGCGCATGTCGAAAACAATGCCTAAAAATAGTTGTTGGGCTTATTCAGATTATAAAGATGCATTATACGATGAACATGTTGACGCCGTTGTAATCGCAACTCCCTCGGAGACACATTCTCAGATAGCTATCGATGCATTAAGAGCCGGAAAGCACGTCCTAGTAGAAAAACCGATGGCTATGAACATCAAGGACGCTGAGGCTATGATTAATACTGCCAAGGTCAATAAAAAGATTCTCATGGTCGGGCATATTCTCAATTATCATCCTGCTATAACTCGATTAAAACAATTCATTTGGGACGGAGAGATGGGAGATGTTCAATATATCTATTCAAATCGTCTCAATATTGGACGTATTCGGAGGAATGAAAATGTCATTCAGAGTTTTGCTCCACATGATATTTCGATTATTTTATCTATCATAAACTCGATGCCTATTGATGTGAGAATGGAAAGTGGAGAGTTTTTAAACAAAGGTATTCCAGATGTGACGCTAATGCACATGGATTTTGCTAATAATATAAAGGCTCATATATTCGTGTCCTGGCTTCATCCGGTAAAAGAGCAAAAATTGGTAGTGATTGGCGATAAGGGGATGGTTGTTTTTGACCCATTATTATCTGACGAAATTCTCAAGGTTTACGAACACAAAATATCATGGAAAACGCATAGCGACGTGGCTACAATTCACACCTCTGATTATATTGATCTTAGTTGGAATCAAACCATAAAACCCCTAAGAAACGAACTTGCCCATTTTATCGAGTGTTGCGAAAAAGGAACAAAACCGCTCACAGATGGTCAGGAGGGCTTGAATGTGCTTAAAGTTATGGAGATGGCCTATGGTCGCACGGATTATGACGTAGAGTTTGGTAGGGTTTTTGTTTCTGAGGATGGAATGTTTTTTTACAAAAAGACTGGAGCTTTAGTTCACTCTACATCTTGTGTCGACAAAGACGTGGAGATCGGCGATGGTACTAAGATTTGGCATTATTCCCATGTCCAGAAAGGAGCTGTAATAGGCAAAAATTGCACTCTCGGCCAGAATGTCAACATCGGCCCAGGTGTAAAGATTGGGGATAACGTCAAGATACAGAACAACGTCTCCGTCTATGAGGGCGTGACTATAGAAAATGACGTGTTTATCGGCCCATCTGTCGTTTTTACAAACGTAAGATTTCGAGAGGATTTTGGAAAGGGGAGATTTACAAAGACATACGTTGGCTTGGGAGCGAAGATAGGAGCCAACTCTACGATAATCTGCGGTGTGAGAATTGGAAGGTGTGCATTTATTGGAGCCGGTTCAGTTGTAACAAAAGATGTGCCAGACCTTGATATGGTTTATGGCAATCCAGCGAGGATTAAATAAAATGCGAGTGCTATTGATTTTTCCAATGGCTGATATGCAAACAGGTCCGGCTATTTCATACGCCTTCAAACGACTCGGACATAAGGTTCAAACCGTTGATGCTAAATTGAATCCAGAGCGTTCATATGCTACTGCAGTAAAGTTCCGCCCAGACCTAATTTTTTGCTCACGGACAAAAGAACTAGTGAAACAAATATGGTTGATAAGAGGACACAGCATAGAGTGGGGGTGGGGTGAGCCAAGAATCGCCGTCTGGAATGTCGATTCCCGAGCAAATATCTCCGACTGGAAACACCTCTTCCCCCTCGTTAAGCTATGTGACTATCATTTCGTTGTGGATTCAAAATTAATCCCTGAATGGAAGGCTGTAAATCCAAACACTTTTTGGGTTCCACAAGGATTACAGAATGAACTATACAAAAAGCCAATATTAATAACAGATGAGGATAGGGAGAAATATTCTTGCGATGTGAGTTGGGCAGGGGATATTGACTCAGACGGACATACATTTAGACGGCCATTTATAAAGGCTGTAAGTCGAATGGACATTGATTTTAAGCTCTGGGGATGTCGGGGAAATCCGAGAGTCTATGGTGAAGAGCATAATAAAATGGTTGCATTGTCAAAGATTAATCTTGGCATGTCGGCTTTTCCAGAGAATGAGGATTGTGTGAGCGTGAGAGATTATAAAATTTTAGGCTCAGGGGGATTTTTATTAGAGCTTGATAGATTGAAAATACACGATATTTTTCCAATTGGCACAATGGATCATTATGATTATTTTCCTAAATCTCTTGTGGAAAGGATAACTTTTTATTTGAAGAATGAGAAGTTAAGAAAATCGATAGCAGAAAGAGGATATAATCTTGTTCGTTCTGAAATGACCTACACTCACAGAATAAGAACAATTTTGAATATTATGGGGATGGAGGAGAAATGCTAATATCCCACTACTCACCTAACGATTTTATGACTCGGTTTGAAAAGCATCTCCCAGAACATACGTTTCTCAAGAATCACTGTACGGAGGATGTTGACTTAATTTACTGTGGAAGCGTTTCGCAACTTGGGAAAGCTCTTGTGGCTAAAAAGAAATTCAAAAAACCTCTCATTTGTTGGGTGTGGGATATCCCCTATAATTGGCGAACCTGGTGCAGGACGGATGAGGAATTAAAGGCACATAAATGGAGGGATGATTATATCCGAAACTGTATAATTAATCTTAGCAAATGCGACAAGATCATAAGTGCTAGTAAGTGGACACTGAGGGTTCTCTGGGAAGAATTTGGCCTAGTTTCAAAGCAAATGTATTTCTACATAGATACGGAGGAACTCGATGCCGTTCCCGAACAGGAAAACAAGGGCTATGTTATCCAAATTAGCCGATTTGCCATAAACAAGAGATTTGATTTGACCATCCGAGCTATGGAGGGGATGGATAGAAAATTGATTCTTATTGGGACGGGAGACGGCGCTCCCCTCGTTAAGCTTGCCAATGAACTCGGGGTTGATGCCTCCGTTTATGTTGATTTACCTGCTTTTGAGAAGATTAGATTTCTCAAACAATCCGAACTTCTCGTAAGTCCTTCGGTATTTGAGGGTTGGGGGATGACCCCTATCGAGGCTTTGCATTGTAACAAGGCTGTGCTGTTAAGCGATTTAGAGGTGTTTCGGGAGGTTTATGGCGACAATGCGGATTATCATAGAATGGATAGCATTGAAGATATGAATAGAATGATTTATAGTCGTCTTTATGGGCCAATCTTTCGTGGAATAGTCCATATATGCAAGCCACTTATCTCCTCTTTCACTATCCCTAAATTTTCGGATAGGTGGGGGAGGATGGTTGAGGGATTTGTGGGATGAAATGAAAATTCCAGAGCTTTATACAGTCCGAATGATTAAAAAACAGGAAACATATCCCTGGATTTTAAATCGTCATTATGCCCATCGGCTGCCAAGTATAAATCATGCTATTGGGTTATTTGACAATCAGGAACTAATGGGAATATGCACATTTGGAGTGCCTCCTAATTATATCGAACCGGAAGCCTGGAAACCATTTGATTTGTTGGAATTAAACAGATTGTGCTTAGAAGAAAATATGAAAAAAAACACTCTGTCTTATTTCGTTTCAAATGCAATTCAGTTGTTATCAAAACCAACTGTCTTAATCAGCTATAGTGATATGAGATTTAGACATCATGGCTATATATACCAAGCAACAAATTGGATTTATACTGGAACTGGAGGAGGCAATCACCGTATTTACATTACAAGCGATGGAAGGGAACTTCACGAAAGAACTGTAGACATTGGAGATGGGGGAGCATATAAAAAAGAACTTATTGATAGTGGAGTGATAATAAACACAATCAAGACAACTGAAAAGCACCGATATTATTATTTTCACGGAAATAAAAGAGATAAAAAAAAGATGCTAGAATTATTGAGATTTCCAATAAAAACATATCCAAAGGGAAGCAATCAAAGATATGATGCTTCTGGATATATTGAAAAACAACAGCATTTATTTTAAAGACAAAATGAAAATAATCGGAATCATGCTAACCTGGAATAACCTCGTGTTCTTCAAATACTCATTACAACAGGCATTAGATTTCTGTGATGAGGTCTGGGTGGTTGAGGGCTGTCATTCCAAGACATACCCCTGGCACTCTACGGACGGGACTTATGAATATCTCAGGGGATATAAGCACCCCAAGCTAAAATTCGTTGACGGCGGTAGAATAGATGGCAGATATGATGAGGTTCAATGCTTTTTGCGTTCCACTATCCCCCGAAAGTCTAAATATTGGGAGCCTGGGAATTGGGTATTCCAGTTAGATGATGACCTCTTTTTCTTCGATAAGGATTTAGTCAAAATACGACAAGCTATGAGAGAAACCAAGTTTCCGGCATTAGAGTTTAATATGAGATATTTCATCTATAATTTCAAGCTCAATTTCTTCCAAAGAAGCCTTGACCTTTGTTATAGGATCACTGATAACTTTGATAAAAAATTCAAAATGATGGGAGTTGGGTATCCTCGTTATCGAAATGGCACGAAATATTATACTGAATTCCTGAAAGATGTTGTTGTCCACCATTTCACCTATGTCAAGACTCCTGAGAGAATGGAGCCTAGGTGGGTGATGTCAATAGAGAAATGGACAGAGGCATCAAAGGGGCGGTTTAAGAGGTGGATGAATGTTGATTTGAGTGCGGATTTCTCCCAACTGAAAATAGAACTAGACAGAATAAGGTCAGGTGGGGGATTGAATCTATATACGGGGAAATACCCCGAGGTGTTAGACGGGCATCCCTGGAAGGAAATTAAGGATGTGAGGAGGGTGAGATGAGTGTTTATCATTTTTGGTATTCAGAAAAAGCAACAGAGGTTCCCTCCAGGGGAGGGTATTATTGTGACCATGAACCAATCATTAGTAGGGTAAGAATCAAAGGGAAAAAGTTTGTCAGATATACGGAATGTAGACGAGACATTAAAGAACCTTTTGGGAATTGGGATGATGCCATATATTTAGGATATATTCCTTATTTAAAATATTGGAAATTAACCACACATACAAAAACATAAGATGCGAGGAGGATAAAATGACCGTAGAACAGCTTATTAAAAAATTGAAAAATTTTGATAAAGATTTGCTTGTGGTAACCCCGGGCTTTGATGAGTGTGGATATGATGAAGTAGAGACAGTCGAAATTGTCGAGATAAGGAAATCAGGTTGTTTTGGTGGCCACGCTCCTGAATATGAGGACGCTTCTATAGAGAACGATGCTCGAATGGTTGAATCTTTGTTGATTAATTTTTAAGGAATCAAAATGAAATATTCTATCAAGTGTAAGAATTGTGAGTATTTTAAAATTGGAATTATTAAGAACTTCGGTTATTGTGATAATGAGATGAGGGAAGTTTACTTTGATATGGTTCCCCCTAAATCAACTACGAAAATACTTCTAAGAATCCCACATGATTGTACGGGAATTGTCTTTTATGTCCATAAGGACTTTGGGTGTATCGAAGGGCTCGTAAAGGAAAAGATAGACAGGAGAAGGGGAAAGATAAGATGACCGTAAACGAAGAACTTGAACGCTTATTCCTGAATTTCGGAGTGACCCTTGACGATGTTATAAATAATTTCTGGTTAGTTGACGATAAAAACGATCCTATTCAAGATTCCGCAGGCCTGTTGTCTCTGTGTCTGTCTATGGCCTCTTTGGTGATAGGTGACGCAAAGAATGTCTTGGAATTAGGGACAGGGTTGGGAGAAAGGACGGCTATCCTTTCCGGCCTCTTCCCAAAGGCTCAGATATACACGCTTGACCTGCCAAGAGAAGACCCTGCGTTTAATAGGGTGGCGTGGAGAGGATTACCACAGAAAAAGGACGGGCCAGGAAAGTTTAAGAGAAACATTGATAGGGAAAACATCACATACATAAATAGCAATTCCTTTTTCCTTCCATCGTTAGGATTGCCAAAAGCCTTTGAACTCATCCTTGTCGATGGCGGACACACGTATCCCGCTGTTGCTTGGGACATTATGTTCTCCTATTCTCGACTTAGCGATGGGGGGTTTATGTTCATGCACGACTATTCTACCGAGAATGAGACGCTAAAAGTCAAAGACGTTGTGGACTATATATCAGAGCGGATAAAGGAGAAGGTTTATTATTTCCCAGGTTCGGTGAGATTAGAAGAGTTCAAGAAAAATTTAATTCCCTGTATAAGGAAAGGAAAATGAAGTCAACAACGAAAGTATTAAATATTGATATTAGCTTTTGCGAGAATTGCCCTGCTTGTGAAGAAATCAGTAAGCATGAACACGATTTAGACCCGAATTATGATTGTGCGTTTTATAAGGAGCCGATTTTAGACGTTGATTATTTTGATGATATAAAGCCGGATTTTTGCAAGGTCAAGAAAATCCAAGTACAAACAACCTACTTCGAGGAGTCAAAATGAACCCGCTAGACATCCGAGACATTTCAATCATCGATGCTTTTCCGGTTTATGGGCGTGAGAAAACTGTTCTGAATGTCGGTTGTGGAGAGGGGAGGATTGACCTAGGCATTCTCGCTATGGACTATTGGGTTTATTCTACCGACATTAAAGAGCCAGGCTGTATCATGCCAACCGGCTATATTCCGTCAAAATGGTCTGATAGTTTCTCAAAAGCAGACATTTTTGACCTTTCGAGCTTCCCTGTAAAATCCGCCCCAATCGTCATTTGCAGTCAAGTCCTGGAGCACCTGGAAAAGTGGGAATTAGCATTAGAGAATCTAATCAAATTGACCGAAGTGAGATTGATCATAACTGTGCCACGCAAGAAATCTTTCCATAGTCCCGATCATGTGAACTTTTGGGATGATGTGACAGTCCAGCACTTTAAATATTTGTGTTCACCTTATTCAACAGCGATTTCAACAATACGAACAAAACCTGAGGATGTGGAGAGGGGTCAATGGTGCTACCTCATAGTTGTGGACAAGAGACAGGATAAATAAATAAAAACCTTGACAACCTATGAATTAATGTGTTTAAGTATGTAACATGATAGATAAACTATACAGTGCAAAACAGGCCGCTGAAATATTAGGGGCAACTCGTATCTCAGTCTATAGGTGGATTAAAACAGGAAAATTGAAATCAGTAAAAGTCGGGGGGCTAGTGAGAATCAAGGAAGGGGATTTAAACGAATTTATAGGGAAGGAATAAATGGAAAGAATGACAATATCAATAGGCCTGTATCTTGCTATCATTTTGTTTTCAATATCGTTTACGTTTGTTATGACACTTTCTGTTTTTTGCTCTGGGCAAAAGGAGAGGGATGCGAAAATTCTTGAACTTATGGAGGAGTCATCAAAAAAAGATAATGTAATTCGATTAAAACAAGCTGAGTTGGATATTGCAAAAAGGAAGATTCGCCAACTTGAGAGAGTGAAAACATGATTTGTTGGTATTGTCATTGGGGATGGCCTAAGCTAGTAGCCGAAATTTATCAACGTGCATTAAAAGCACTCGATGGTCAAGATTCTCCATTGAATTATGGTCCAGGTCATGTAGTTTGGGCAGATGAAAACTTTGAGCTTGCGGAAGTATGCTTAAAAGAGTTTGAAAACTACTCTCATCAGCTAGATTATAGTGAACATGAATTATTGATTGCTCGACAATCGCTTGAAGAGTTATCAAAGCTTCCATTAAGCGTTAAGTGTGTTGAGCCAGAGGATTACGATGGAGAACACCCAGAATTGTTTCCCCCTGCAAAGGGGATTGAGATGGTAAAAAATTATGATGAATATTAAGGAGCAAAAACATGAATGAAAACTACAAAAATCCTGACATCGTTTCTATGACTCAGGAGAACTTTGAAGAGCACATGAGGACAGAGATTGTCCCAGGCGTGATTAAGCAGATTCAAGAGGCAGCCGATGCCGGAAAGATCAAGGGAGTCAGAGAGGAGCACAAAATCAGGCGAGTCCCAAAGGAAGAGACAGAGGACGGAATGGAGCACCTTGTCACGTACCCGACAAAGCTGATCGTTATCGAAATCATAACAGGTGAACAGGAGAGGGAAAAGGTCAACCCAAAGGGAGTGACGGAAGAGTCTCAATGAACTTGGAGGGAGATGAAAATGAACCTACTAAAAAGCATCCTTGAAAGCACTTGGAAAAGACTAGTTTTATATCTCATAATTGGGATTATTATTGTCTTTCTAATGGGCTTATTGATAGGAAAGATAGGAAAACCAACGAAGAGGCATTTAGAGCCTGAAGCTGTAAGCGTAGCTGAGTCTCCCTTTTATGCTTCTCCAGGAGAGATATCATCATCTCCCCCTCCAATCCCAACCATGTTTTGCTGGGCTGATGAGACAGGGGAAATCCTCTCAATGTGGGTAAACGACAAGGGAAAACTAGAGATTGAAGGCGACATGACAGAGGGGGCAGAGCTGTTTTTTGAATACACGCTAAAGCCGATGGTTGATGATTATATCAAGAGGAAACTTGAGGAGGGGAGATGAGCAACGAAGGCGGTTTTTTAGTTCCTAGTGATTTTGGGACGCCTAAGTCTAAATATAAACCACCAAAAGGTGCAATGAAAGGGGTCAGAGAATACAATGAAGAAATGGAAGTTTGTCTTGTACCTATGGAAAGTGGTCGATTAGCAATTAAGGCATTTAACGAAGGGGGATTTAACTCTGTGCAGATTGACTTGGAAGATGTCATTGTTTGGCTTAAAAAGAATCGTCCGGATTTATTAAAATAAAAACCTAAAGGAGAGAACATGAACATCACTATTAAGGGAATTGCAGATAGTAGAGAAATCGTAATTGAAGAGGATGACGTAACTTTAAAGAGCCTAAACAACACGATTATGAAGCTCAATGAAGCAATCGGGCTGTTTGAAGAAAAGAAAGAAAAGGAGGTAAAAAGTGAAAGTACCCGAATTTGAACTAAAATGGTGGCACATAGTCTTAACGGCATATCTTACTATCGTTTTGATTATGTGTATTATTGTTTTTGTAGAGCTCAAAACTGAAAACATTAGTCGTCAAGCGGCTAATGAATTAATCGACCTTAAACAAGACGTTGTCGATATTCAGCAAAAAGAGACTATGAACTCGAATAACATCACGGCCATTGTCCAAGTATTACAGCAAAAAGGCATTATCCAGGCTCCGACTCAACAGGTGGCACAGCCGGTCTCTGCACCAGTTGAGCAGCCTGAGCCTGAGAAAAAGTAACTAAAGGAGGTTATGCGATGAGTAGAAAAACAATCATTGCGGTTTTAGGGTTTTTGACAGCAATCCTGGTTTTCCTAAAGGCACAGTTTGGCCTTGATGTCGAAGTAACTGGGTTTGTGGCAGCCATTGGGGTTGTCGTAACTTACCTGTTATTCCAGGCAAAAATGGACATTCGGAAGATCGGAAGGCAATTTGACAAATTTAAATCTAAAAAATTCTATTTGGCATTAGCTTCCACTTTGGTTCCGGCAATCAATACGGCCCTTGGGCTTAATATCCCAGTTGAAATCGTTGTGGGTGTAATGGGATTTATTATGACCCTGATTTTCGGAAAGGAATTCAAGAAAGCCAACGGAAATTAGACCTAAATAGGAGGTTTACATGGCGAAAGTATCATTTAAGCTTGGGCTTGTGGCTCAAGACACAGTTACGGGCTTCAAAGGAATCATGGTTTCAAGACATGAATACATTAGCGGATGTATCCAGTACAATCTTGAAGCAAAATCCAAAGATGGTGGAAAGCCAGTTTGTTTTTACGTTGATGAACAACAAATCAAAATTGTTGGGAAGGGCGTAATAACTGAGCCAAGACCGAACGGAGGAGGATTCCGAGAACACCCATAAGACCTAAACCAGGGAGGGAGGGGGGCTAAACATCGAGGAGGTGATGTAAATGGCACTAAAACCAATCACGAAAAAGGAAATGGCTGTATTAGCCAAGAAAATCAAAGACATTGCAGGGGGTGAAGATCGGCCCATTGAGGGGGTCATGTGTGCTGTCTGTCCGGCTCACAAAGACAGGGGGATAACCGTCACTGTCAACCTGATTGCCGACAAAGCCCATTGCAAGCTATGTGGCGTGGAAATGAACATCAAGACTTTTATCAGAAAATGGGAGGAAGGCGATGATTGAGGAGGTGAAGAAAGCATACATTTTTGTTATTCATTTAACCAAGCCAGAGGGTCATGCTGTTTTTATCCCAGCTTCAAGGAATTTGACTTTTGAGATGTTGACAAAGAAGATCGAGAAAGACCCTAAAGTCATGACTCTCCAAGGTAAAGACGGTGCAAACGTCATAATCATAAAGCCGGTAGACAACATTTCCTACATCATTGAGGAGACAGTCGATGCAGTCCAGGCGAACCTAGACAGGATGAAAGAGATGCAGCAGGGGAGTAAGGTCATTCAACCAAAGATGATGATACCAGGAAGGCGGAGGTGAAAGATGCCTGAAATTCAGAGTGATGAAACTAAAGCAATAATCAAGTACATGCCGGATTTAATAAAATTGATGAAAACAGCAGATACTTTGAGTTGGTCAATGGACAAGGGAGTTGTCGATGGACTACCTGAAAAAGGTTGGAAAACTAATGTTCACGATGGAAATATGACAATAACCATCCAAATGTATCACAAGAAACGTGACATGAGGCCGAAGTGAACCGACGTAATTTCTTGATGTCCCTAGGCTGTATGGCATTGGTTCCGTTTGTGCCGAAGGTTAAGGCTTCTCTAATAAGTCCCACTTACGACCAAATAACCAGAACCTTTGCGAGGATACATTATGCATCGAAACATTACCTTTGGAATTTTGATCCAGAATGTGGAGGATGGGTTATTTCAGAGCAGATCAAGTCCCAAATAATGGAAATTGTTGAATCGCCAGGACGGTCTTTTGAATTAACGAAACCATGAAACTCATCCGCATACTAAACAAGTTCCTTTTCAGGGTCTTGATGAACTTAAAAAGGCGGAGGTGGAGGCGGGAGAAAGAGAGGAGGCGAAGTGGGCTTTAAAGACATAGCCAAAGGAAAGGCAATCTTAACCATTAATGGCCAAGAAATTAAAACACGAATATTCACTATGAAAGTTAACCCTTCACCGGAAAAATGGCCTGATGAATTAATCTTTAAGCTAACTTTTGCTAATGGAGAAGAATTAGAATATATCGGAAAGCTAAAGGATTGGGAATGAAACCCCAAGTTGAAATAAAATGGGATGAAGAGAATATATCCCTCACTACTAAAAAGATCACGAAGGACTGTCTCAAAATCTATGTTGACAATGAGCTAATTGTAACCCAACAAAAAACCACAAGGGGGAGTTGAGGAGGAATAAGTTTAAGAGGTGGTTTCATCCCTAAAATAGTATATTCAAAATAAAATCTTTCCATAAATACTTGACAACGATATTTCAGTCGTTTATTTTTAGAATGACCTTTCTAAGAATACGGCTGAACCAATGCCCAATGTCTCAGTATCCAAAACCGAACTGAGAATATCTTTCTTCTTTAAAATCTGTGTCTTTCTAATCCTCTGTAAGTTCAAGAAAATAAAGCTGATGCCTATCTGTTTTCATCGTTCTGATAGGGAACAATTCAAGAGATATCAGCAGGGAAGGACGCCGGAGTCTATAAAGTTAGGTCAAAAGATAGTCACGTATCTAGACGGATACACTAATCGGTCTAAACACCAGGATTGGAGAGCATTTGATTTTGTATTAGTAATATTTGGAGAATTAATCTGGAAGACTCATAAAAAATACGACATAGCAGGAAAGATTTGGAAACGACTAGGGGGACGTTGGGGGGGAGATTTCAAGAAACCAGACGGAAAACCAATGGGTGATTACGGCCACTTCGAGGTATAATCAATGAAGGATGTAATAAAACTCCTACTCCTATTGCTTCCCCTGATTAAAGACGCTGCTAGTTCTGTTGATGACATGGATAGAATTTCAAAGAAAAAGCGAGTATTGAGGATTTTAGAGAGACGGGATTTAACAAGGTTAGAGAAATTAGAAAGAATCCTATTCCGTAAGAGTGGGAGAAAGGTTGAAATCTATGGATATGTTGTCAATGGGGTGATACAAACAAAAGAGAAGATAGGACTGGGAGTCATCGTTGATCCTAGAGTCATTGAAAGTTATTACGATATAGCATCGCAACTCAAGAGAAAGGACTGAAAAATTAGAATACAAGAAGGAGGGATGATGGCTGAAGACAATGGAAAATTCAAGGCTGGGAAGTTTCAGGGAAGGGTTGAGCAATCACTATTAAACATAAGTGAGGATATAACAGACATAAAAAAGGAAATCAAGGTGATAAAAAAC
>SDBT01010904.1_pt1 | contig 14646 bp, 10 predicted proteins | sample 2277101 | NCBI WGS metagenome assembly SDBT01 (sample SAMN10404973, study PRJNA504765) | marine sediment metagenome | isolation source: marine sediment core GS10_PC15, 103 cmbsf | place: Arctic Ocean: Southern Knipovich Ridge | collected 2010
CGTGGTTATAAGAGCCTGCGCTATTCCTGCAGTAACAGCCTGAGGATGTTCTATTCCGGCTGAGCCCAGCGCCTCGAATGACATTATAATACCGATAACTGTTCCGAAAATACCGAGCAGAGGTGCAACGGTAATCATGGTATCCAGAATGCCCATATACCGACGCATTCTCCTTATCTCTTCGGCAGCAGCCGATTCCATAGCCTTGGCCATTGAAAATTCTCTATGAACAATGCCTGTTACAAGTATTTTGATAATAAAATCCTTTGCCCCTTTTGTCTTTATTCTCACCGACCCCCAATCTCCTGCTCTGCATAGTTCAAGGACCTCATCTATAAGAGAATAATTGCGATGCTTATTTACACTTATCCAGAATAAAGACCTTTCTATTATTACAGTAAGAACAAGAATCGAACAGACTAAAAGCGGATACATTACCGGCCCGCCCTTGATAAAAATGTTCAGCATGATTTTTCTCCTTGGGCTTTTCTCAGAAAAAGGTTCAACGCGGGAAGACAGGCAATCATCACTTTTTTGCCTTCCACACATACTTTAATTTAGCTCTTCATGGTTCAAAAAGTCAGCTTGACACCGCCATAAAAACCGATACCCGGTTCGCCAAATTTATAAACCGACTGATACTTCTGGTCGGTTAGATTTTCCACTCTTCCAAAAATTTGGAGCCATTCCATTACATCATAGGAAGCAGCAAGATTTAAGAGCGTATAAGCGGGCATTTCTGCGGTGTTGCCGGCATTCCGATATCTTTTCCCTACGCATTGAGCGTTGAGATTCACATTCAGTTTATCCAGCGGTTTGATATTTAAGGAGGCGCCTCCTGTATGTTGCGGGCGGTATGTCAAATAATTGCCCTCGTACGCGCCTCCAGGCGTTTTATCTTTTGCCTCGGTATAGGTGTAATGGGCTTCGAAGTTCAACCACTTGACCAGGTCAAGAGAAAAACCGGTCTCCCAACCCTTTGTTTCGGCTTCGCTCACATTATAATATTTTGATGTAGACATATTAAAACCGATGAGGTTATCGATTTTGTTGTGAAAATAAGTGAGAGACAAAAATACCTTATTGTTGAACAATTTTTGATCAATACCTGCATCGTAGCCCCTACTCTCTTCAGGCTTCAGATTAGCATCACCATAATTTGAGTAGAGTTGATAGAGAGAAGGGGCCCGAAATCCCGTACAGTAGCTTCCCCTTATCTTTGTTCCCGTCTTATCAAAGAAATAGGCCAGTGCACCCTTATAGGTATCTTCACCTCCAGAGGTTTGATGGTCGTCATGACGGGCGCCAAGGGTAAAAGAAAAACCCTTAAAAGGTGTCAATTTGTTCTGGATAAAATAACTCTTGGTATCGACACTCTTTTTTGTAATATCTCCTTCGCTGTCGCCTTCTTCTTCCTGATAATCGAAACCGGCGGTGACGGTATCAATCTCCCCTATAAAAAAATTGTGTTGCCAGGATGCTACCCTGATGACTCCGTTATAGCGATTTTCAAGAGTTCCACCATCTTTCGTGTACTCTCTTTCGACCTCTGTGACACCCAGTTTGATAACATGCTGCCACCAGTCAAAAAGATCCTGATCGAAATTTGCGGAAGCGCTTGTTATGGTAGTATCCAGAACCTGATCAGAGTCAACTCCAGTTTTATCAAGATCAACTGATGATTCGGAATGACGCGCCGAAAGGCCCATTCTTATCGTTTCACTGATTTGACCATTGATACGAGCGGAAACATTGGTGTCATGGTAATAATCCCGTTCGGTATTCCCCAAATCTTCATCCGCTTTTGATACACCATTAACATCCAGGCGTGATATAGATGCAGAATAGCTTACCTTATCACTTGATCCGCTGACCCCCATTCTTTCCCTGAAAGTCTCATAAGATCCCCCTTCCGCAGACAGGTAATATTTAGGTTTTCCTTTACCTTTTTTGGTAATTATATTGATAACGCCCCCAATGGCGTCTGATCCATATAATACGCTCTGAGCACCGCGGATAATTTCGATCTTTTCTATGTTATCCGTGGAAATATCAGTAATTCTTATTTTCCCACTCGCCTTCATCGGATCGCCCACTCGCACGCCATCGATCATAATCAGTGTGTGAGCGTTATTTGTGCCGCGTATGTAAATGTCTTCAGTACCGCCGTGTGATCCTACCTGTTTAACAAAAACACCCGGAACATCTCTGAGCACATCCACAACGGTCTGTTTTCCCTTTTTTTGAATCTCCTCCCCTGTAACAATGGTCACGGAATCAGGTGAATATTTTAAAGGCTCTTCTAACCTGCTTGCCGTTACCACTGTTTCTTCCATTGTTACAACATCCCCCTCTTCCTGTGCAAAAATCGGTACAGGCAAGGCAAAAAATATAAATACTAATAATACTGCCGCACAACTTAACAACTTGTTCATAAATTATCTCAAAAAAAATCCCCAAATCGAAATTAATCGATCCGGGGATATCCCTTTTTTATCCTCAAGATCATATGACGCACTTTTCAGCCACGAATGTTGCGCCAAATGTTCAGACAGGTCTTCTGACTCTCGGATCAAACTACTTACCGCGCCTTCCCATCAAGCTTAGACTGGACAGTGACAATTTGCGGCGTTCGTCCCCGATTACAGCGGCGGGCCCGTCCCTGATTTTCACAGGATTCCCTATGCCTGAACGAATTTTATTAATTTAATTAAAAATAAACTCGCAAGTCAAGAAAAATAATATTGACGGCTTCGTATTATTTATTCGTATATTAGCGGTATTCGAAACGTAATCTTGAGAATAGCTATCCGGAAATACCTGCCTCTTCAAATGTAAGTACTTCATTAAAAACCCGCAGAGCAGCCCCCATAATCTCCATCGCCAGCGCTCCGCCTGTTCCTTCACCAAGACGCATCCCCAAATCAAGAATGGGATCGAGCTTCAGATGTTCCAACATCACTCGATGCCCGGGCTCCTCAGAGCAATGGCCTGCAAAAAGATAATCAGTTACATGCGGACAAAGAACATGGGCGATCAATGCTCCTGCCGTTGATATAAAGCCATCAACCATAACAGGACGACTATGATATGCTCCGGCAAGCATACAGCCAGCAATTCCGCCTATCTCAAAGCCCCCTACTTTCGACAGAATATCAAGTCCGTCTTTTCTGTCCGGGTGATTTATTTGGATTCCAGTGCTGATAATATCTCGTTTCCTCTTGAGCCCTTCGTCATCAATCCCTGTTCCCCTGCCGACCATTTTCTCCAGGCTGCTGCCGGTCACCACTGCTCCAATAGCTGCCGAAGGAGTTGTATTACCTATCCCCATATCACCGGTACCCAGGATATCTACACCTTTATTGAAAAACTCGGTAGCAAGCTTAAATCCGGCTAAAATTGCCTTTTCAGCTTCCTCACGTGTCATGGCCGGACCTTCTACAAAATTTGAAGTGCCATTGGCAATTTTGTGTATTAGAAGACGATCTCCGCCATCCATCGAATCCGGGTCTAACTCAGGTATGATACCCATATCCACCACCCAGACATCCGCACCTACATGACGGCAAATTGCATTTATTCCAGCACCTCCTTTAAGGAAAGTCATGACCATAGCTCCGGTAACATCCTGTGGAAAAGCGCTGACACCTTCATCAACTACGCCATGATCACCAGCCATAACCAGAACAGCTTTTTTATTTAAAGATGGAGTAAGATTTTTATATATACCGCACAACTGCTCAGAAATATCATGAAGCCTCCCCAGAGCTCTCGGAGGCATAACCAGTTGAGCCGTATGTTCCCTCGCCTTCCCTATCCATTCCCTGTCAACCGGTACAATGCCTTTTAGAATTTCCTCAAGTTTAATTTCTTTATCAATCAAATTTTTACCCTCCTAAAATAAAAAAATCCTCAAGCAATAATCTGCTTGAGGATTTACCTTCTCCCCAGAAATACAGGCATATGGCAGGTCTTCTGACTCCCGGATCATCCTACTTGCCGCGCCTTCCCATCCAAATTAATTCAGACAGTGACATTCTGAGACTTTTGCATAACGCCCCCTTTTGCCCAATTTCCGTGTCAGACTCAAATTTTAAGCCTCGAAATACTCAAGGTATTCCTGCATTTAAAATTTTCGCCTTCCTTGAACTTGAACAAAATTGAACATTTTTCAAAGGTCTCAATTTGCGGCTTTCGTCCCCGATCACAGCGGCGGGTCCGTACCGGATTTTCACCGGATTCCCTACACCATATACTGCAAACCAAATTTCGTATATATTTATTTAACAACAATTCATTGTCAAGATTTTTTAATATGTAAAACTAAAGGGGGTCCCATTTTTCCCCCGTTGAATAGTAAATAGAGTAAAGTTAATTCACTATTCAAGATTTGACACCATTTTTCACCTTTTTGCTGTTCTTGGTGAAAATTATAATAGTATTTTATATATTAAATTCCCGAATGTTTTTTCTCTAAATTTAATCGTTTTAATCTCGCAAGATCCACACTCATTAACTGAGACAAGCCGCAATCTTGGTGTTTCTCTCTCTGCAATTGCCAAGATTCTGAGCCGAACACGCAAACAAACTGCCGGTTAGTCCAATTAGTAAAGGGCGTCCCTTAAAAGCCCTTAAAAGCCCCTTTACTTGGTAGCGAAAAGAAGCAACTCTTTCATCTTTGCATGGTCTTTAAGGCTGTGAACAAACCATTCAATATCTGGATTAGGATGCAAAATAGAATAGTCAATTATTTGAAAACCCAATTTTCTAAGCCACCTAATCGCCTCGTCTTTATTATCCCATGAGCAAGTATGAACAGGCACACATTCACCAAGTGGCAATGAAAGAATATAATTAGTTTTATCTCTACTAACAGAAATACACTCTTCAAGGATAGCTTCTGGACTTTGAAAATGCTCTAGAGAATCAAGAAATATCCAAGTGTTTGGAGATACATTTAATTTGGTTCTAATTGATGTTTCAAAAAAGCCACCATTTAATAGAAAAATATTGTCTAAATCAATCTTGCTAAATAAAAATACTTCTTTTGCGAAATCTAGAGATAATTGGTTGTACTCTACTAAGGCAATACTTCCATGACCATTTTTAATGGTTTTATTTAAATGATATTTTTGAGGTACTCCAAAACCAATATCAACAAGATCACAAGGCCATAGTTTGGTTAACCATGAATCAACAATATTTTGCTTTTTTACATGCCAACCACCAAGTTTTTTTGACAAAAGATAAAGAACTAAACGGATTTCCAAGGAGTTATAAATTTCATTTCCGAAGGCATATACATCGTATTCATAATCAAAATATGCTTTAGAAACACTTTCTTGGCTAATTTTAAAATGGTCTAGAAGATGATTCCATAATGGATCACTTGTGAAGGTATTTATCGAACTGTTAATTTTTTTACGAAGCCAAGTTGCTCGCTCATTTTTATTCATTATTTATGTCCATCTGTTTTTTCAAGAAGCCGATGGTTATATAGGCTATTGGGGTGTCAAGTATTGCGATAACGACTTTTATGATGTATTGCCCTGCTATTAATTTGTGAAGTTCTGGAACGACTCCATAAAAAGCTATTGTTATAAATATTATTGTGTCAATTAATTGGGAAACAAGAGTTGATACATTATTCCTCAGCCACAAATGTCGCCCTCTGGTTAACTCTTTAAGGCGGTGAAATAGCCAAACGTCGTTAAATTGACTTACTAAATAGGCAATTAAACCTCCGAGCAAAAGACGCCATGTTAATCCAAACACAGTTTCGTATGCTTCTTGAGACTGAAAAAACGAGGCTCCCGGGGCTCGAATAGCAATTTGGAAAATAACAACAGCAATGGTCACAGCAAAAAACCCCACCCAAATAAGTACGTTTGCTATTTTTTTTCCATAAATTTCGGAAATTATGTCGGTAATCAAGAATGAAAAAGCGTAAATAAATACAGTGGCAGAGGCAGCAAGAGGGCCAACAGCAATCAGTTTTGCACCTGCTGCGTTTGCAGCAACTAACATGCCGCCATGAAGAGCTGATAGAACAACTAGGTACTTAACATTTTTAGGCATTATTAACCTTCCGGTGATTTAAGCCAAGTTGTTTTTTTGATACAAGCACAACCAAGATCATCAAACAGTGATACTGTTGGACCACGAGATTCTATTCTAATTGCAAAATCTAAATCTTCGAATCTCACATATACAAGTGGGAGTCTTTTGTGGTATGGCGCAATTACAGTAAAATTGACTGGAATATTGTTTAGGGTTTCATCCATTTCTAAAAATTCACATCGCTCTAAGGTTTTAGGCCCCATGCTCTCGGAAAGATTTGAAATAAATTTATTGCCAGCCTCTGCGGGATTAAAAACCCATAAAATTCTGAAACCTCTTTGAATAAGTTTACCGTTTCCAATAACAAAAGGCTCTTCGGTGTCCCTAGGTCGATGGTAAAAATGAACAGCAACTTTGTTCAAGTTATTTTTTGCCCAATTTTTATAGGATTCAGGTAAAAGCGATTCTTCCACGGCTGTATCTTTTGATAGAAGATATTTATCAACACTTTTAATTATAAAATCCCACTCCTTAGCAACATCTTTCATTTGCAGGATTTTATATCCTTTTTGGTTTCTACCTGAGATAACTTTTTTGATTATATGATATCCCCACCAGAATTTTCTAATTATTTCAGGAGCATCATTCATTGAAGGCTTTTTTGTCATAAATTACCTCTCGTAAGGAATTTAGGGGTCAGGTCTTCATTTTTTACCTTTGTCAAGAATGAAGACCTGATCACCTTGTCTTTATTTATGGACGTCCCTAACTTTTCCTGCGTCTATAAACTAATGTACGTTCCGCTGAAACCTCTCATAATAGTATTTTATCTATTAAATTCCCAAATGTCTTTTCCCTAAATTTAATCGTTTTAATCTCGCACTCCCAAATTACTATTACTTTCCAACCCATTGATCTCAAGGCTTCTTGATTACTTTTGTCACGCGTCTTCGTGGTATTTATTTTATTTTTCCAAAAGTCTTTTCTAGTTTCCGGAAGCTTACCTGCTTTACAATGATGCCCATGCCAAAAACAACCATGTATAAAAATAATTGTTTTATATTTTGGTAATACAACATCTGGTTTGCCTAGATAACGCTTATCATTCTTTCTAAAGCGAAACCCTTTTGAAAATAGATATCTGCGCACTATTTTTTCAGGCTTGGTTTCATTACCTGATATTTTAGACATTATTTCAGAGCGTTTTTTTATTGAATAAATGTCGCTCATTATAAAGCTATTTGATACATGCATAAATCCTTTTAAGATTGTAATTATCTTTTCGCAAACGTTATTCCAACACGTAACGGAAACCCGAATGAATTATTAGCTATTCGTTGGCAATAATTTTCTCTTAATGTGCACAGGTAAGACATGTCTGCCGTATCACCTTTGATGCTAACTTTTAATATCTTGTTTACTCGATTCTTTTTTTCTGAGATATAGATAGAAAATGGTCTGCAATGCCACATGATACAGATTGGATGGTTTTCATAATATACAAAGGAAATGAATTCTTTTTCAGCTTGCCCCAGGCCTTCCGGTAAACTAATTTTTTCCCCTTCTACGAAATGAAACATGTTGCCTATATTATCTTTTGGATGCAAACAGTCACAATGGGGTGTTATGCACAACAAATATTTTTTATCAATTTCATCGTTTCTAAAAAAAATATCCCCAAATTTGATTGTATCTTTTTTTATTCTTTTAATATCCAAGGTATTATAAAATGTATTGATTTTCGCTAAGTTTAGCTGATTATTTAAATCCTTTTTACTGAAATTTCTGACTTGCTGATTTATTCTCCTGTCAGCTTTATAATCTTCCAATACATCTAATATTTTTATTTTTTTTTCATAAAGAAAAGATGAGGATTGTTCTTTCCATATATTTTTAAGTAACTCGGCAAACTCTGTGAATGGTATTTGTTTTTGGTGATAGAATAATGCAATTTCATCAATACTGCTGATTTCGGTACCAATAAAAGCAGCACTTTCTCTAAATCTGTTTCGCATCTCAAGACCGAACAGAGTAAAGAAAATATTGTGATCATTTATCAGTGAATCGCAAAAATCTCCGTATAAATCTGGTGTGTCTACTTTGTTGCGTATTTTTATCACAGTATTGTTAATATAAATGGAATTTCGGTCATCTTCAGAGATGCGAATTTCGTATGAATTATTTGATGCCGGACTATCATAAATATCATAACCAAAATGAATTATTTGTTTGCTAAAATCAACTTTATTATAAGTAGTTTCAACATACTTCTTGAATTCATCACCAATTCCTAGTTCGTCTAGCAATTCTTCTATGTCACTTAATTGGCGGCTTATATCCATCCTTTGGTGATAAAAAAAAGTCAATTCTTTTATTAAGCCGTAGAAGTTGTCTTTAAAGTCTTTTAGCTCAATCCCTTTGTCATCCAACAGATCACAAAAAGGTTCTAATCTCTCTTTAGCTTTCCCATTGTAGTTGCTAGTAAAATAAGAAGTGATGGGGTACAAAATTTGCTCTTCTATTTCTTCATTCTTTCTTCTTGTATAAATACAAATAAAATGTACGTTTTTAGCGGATATTGCAGCAGCCAACATTCTTAAAGTAATCAGGCAATTAATATCTGATTCATCAAGCTGCCAATCAAGAACTAACAAATCTATTTTGGATAAAGATCTGTTAAATTTTATCTTATGCCCTATATTTTTGTATCTTCGAATATCCAGAAAACAATTATACTTTTTGAATGATTTGTATAATGTAGTAAAGTCTTCAAAACCTTCTTTATTTTTCTCAAAAGGTTCAAGTGCCTTATCATCAATAAACATCGCTGTAGAAATACTTTCTTTTAAAATATTTGATGCAATAGAGTTAAAAGTGTTACCCATTTTAGTTAACCTTCCTAATAATAAAACAAGCCCCATTAAAAAGATTATATTTCGGATTGTTTGTGGCTTCGATTTCGAATCCAATGCTTTTCAGGGTGGTTTTTGCAAGATAAAGACCTATCCCCCTCCCCTTTGGTTTTCGAGAGAAAAATAATTTATATATGTCTTCTTCAATGTATACTTCATCTATTGGTTGTCCGGAATTCATTATCAGATATCTATCTTCCTTGAAATCTAAATGAATTTTTCTCTTCTCAGCAGATGCCAACCAATACACAGCATTGTTCACAATATTAATAAAAACGGGTTTTATAATGCTTTCGTATGCGTATACAGAAGAATTGTCGAAACCTTTGGTACTGGTTAATTGAATATTATCACTCAGGAACCTTTCGCTATAAAAAGCTTCAATGTATTCCTTTATTTCTTTGCCGGTTATATCCTTTCTTGTGCGTCCTGTTGTCCTGTATAAAGGTGTAAGAAATTTGTAATTATTTTGAAGATGATCAAATGTTGACACCAGTATTTTATACAATTTTTTGGACTGCTTGTTATCTTTAATGGAATCTTTAAACATTCCAATAATGTTAGCCAATTGGGAGTACAGCGCATTAAATTGATGGTCAATTATTTCCACGGCAATGCCTAACTGAGCCAACTCCTGTGTTTGTTGCCATAGGTCTTTGATTTCCTCATATTGAATCTTGTAGTAACCGACCAACTTATCTTCATCTATATCGATATTTAGTCTTTCCAAATGCTCAATAAAGGGATTTAACTTTTCTTCAAAATCATGTCTGAGCTCCAAATACATTTTATCCAACAATTCTAGGCTGGACTCCAAATCAGGCCTGCTCAGTTTCTTGGGTGTTAATTTTTTTGCCTTTGATTTAAATTGAAACAAGTAATCTTCATTAAGGGTTTTGATTTCTGAAACGAAATCACTCGAAATTTTTTTGATTCTTTGATCAAAATTATTCTTAATCTTTTTAAACTCTTGATTATAATTGCTTATTTTTCTATTGAATTCTTCTAAAAGCTCCTTTTTCTTAAGCTTCTCTTTAGCTACACTGTAGGCCTTTTGATAACGTTGCTCTATTAAATCACATATTTTGCGATAATTTGAAGAATATTCGAATAGTTTTTCTCGTTGATTATCCGTCGGTTTAAATCTTTTTGGCGAAGGAGGATGAATTTTTCTTAGGTGTGATCGAAGTTTATCAATTTTTTCCAAAAGGTTTTCTATTTTATCATAGATAACTTTAGACTTTTCAACCAATATCTCCAATTCATCCAAAAGTGTATATAATTGACTACTATAATCATTTAGCAGATTAGGATATTCTTTAATGGTTTTATTGAATTCCTTTCTCTCCGCTTGCTCCCTCTCTTTTTCTAATTTTTCTTCTTTAATATCTTCTAGTTGATCAGCTTTATAGGAGAATTCAGGGTCGGTCCGAAAGTACTTTGCTGCCAGATCAATAAAGAATGCTATTAGATCTTCTTGGAATTCTTGGTAAGCTTTGTTACTTACAAATCCTTCTCTACCTGATTTGTCACGAAGATTAGAATTGATTGCCCTTGAAATAGCAGCGTATCCAAACATCCGGCGATAACTGAAAAAATAATATCCGGCTTTACGAGAACGTCTATCTTCAAATTTTAAAAAATCTTGATTAGAACGACCATAAGGAAGAACACGGAATCCGTCACGATAAATATAAAATCCACCATACCGTCCGAGCAACTTATTATATTTACCAAATTGGTCATCGGGTAACGAAGTGTGCTCTTTACCAGGTATGTACCCTATTTTAACGTTAAATGGGCCATAGGGGTTTTTTCCAGGAGGTCTATTAGGTTTAAATTCATGATCAATTGTTTTACTATATATTCTTACAGTTCCTTTGAAAAAACCATTTTCATCAAACGCCCCGTCTATCAAATGATCACAAATATCAAAATCTCCAGGTGTAAAAAATTCTCTTTGTTGAATAATATCTATGGGGATTTCTGACTTATAAACATTGAATTTGGTTTTAAAATCTTTCCTGTCTTCTATGAATTGATTAGATAAACCACTAAGACTTGATATATTATAAAAAACCCTTTCAGGTATACTGTCATCCGGCTTATCACCATCCATTAAATCGGAAATTTGATCGATCGGATCAAATATTAGAAATTTTGTTCCGTGTTTATCCTTCTTTTTTGGACCAAAATTTTCAATGAACTCCTCATCGAAAAAACTTGGCAATTTTAAATTTTTGGTTTCTTTTATCAGAACATCATGAAGATCTTCATATTCCTCCCATTGTTTTGAATCTTGAGATTTAAGATTCCGTATAAATTCTTTTTTTAATTTTTCAAATAGTGAAGAAAAGTTATCAGAATCCTCAATCTGCAGAAGGGGTATTTGAATCTCTTCCAAGTAAAGATTGAAATTATCAAGAATTCGCCAATCAAAAAATAATGAGAATAAAGGACTATTTCGCTTTTTTGTCAGCAACAACATTTGCGTGCCTAAATATGAAACCGATAACCTTCCTATTCCCTTTTCGCCGGTTTTAATTCTGGGTTCTTTTCCTAAAGTATCCGCTCCCTTTTTATCTTTTATAGCCTTAGCTTTGGCATCGGTACCAATAACTATCCATTTGTCTAAAAGATCATCTTCAGACATACCCGTCCCGTCATCGGATATAACAAAAAGAGGTTTATTTAGTCCTTTGTAACCTTCACAGAATAGATGAGCTTCAAGGTTTTCCGCATATGCGTCATACCCGTTTTTCCATAACTCGGTGATAGCAGTTGGCAGATCTGCAATTTGACCTTTACCCAACAGCTCAACAGCACGTGCTTTTGTCCTAAATTGTGGCATTAAAATTCTCCAGAATTGTTTTTCCTATCCTTCTCGCTAACTCGGGTGGTACAGCATTTCCGATCATTTTTGCAATTGTTGTCTGACTTGTGGAATGAAATGTATAACCCAAAGGAAAGCTTTGTAAAGTTGCACCTTCCCTCAAAGAAATTGCCCTGTCCTGTTCCGGATGACCGTATCGCCCGTTAGAGATGTATCTGAACTTGGTAGTTATGGCAGGTGAAGGTCTATCCCAATACATCCTGCCATATACATCATAATGGCCGGAATGTTTTTTATAACATTCAAGTTGGAGCTCAGGATTATCCTGCCATACACGACGATCTCCTCCGTTTTTGGGAGTTTTCATTATTCTTTTTAAATTTAGATCCGATAGGCTAGCTGACGAATGCATAAAGCCGGATTTATCAATTTCACCTGCTTTTATTGGGTTAAATAATGTTTGGTCTCCGATTGCTGAAATTACAGTTTTAATATTTTTTTTATCGGGTTCCGGGAAGCGTATCTGGTTATTAGTTTTTGATGCTAACAATACATACCTTCGTCGGTTTTGAGGGACTCCATAATATTTTGCATTCAAAACTCCGTCTTTATAATAATAGCCTTTTTTAATTAAAAATTTTTTGAATTTTCCTAGTGGGCTTTCACCGTTTTTGTCAAATCCCGGGACATTTTCTATAAAAACATAACCTGGATTGAAATAACCCACAAATTTCTGAAAGTCTTCAAGTAATAGCCTGGTTTTACCCGAGTTAGTTTTATCTGTTTTGATATTTGAATAATATTGGCAGGGGCTGCACCCAACAAAAATTAATTCATGCTGGTCTTTATTTATTTCAAATTCTTTGATTAATGTCTTTGCATCAATGTCAGAAATATTGGAGTGTAAAAATTTTGACTTAATATTATTCTCATAGGTTTTTTTAAAGCTTTTATCAATATCAATTCCTCCTAGGATCTTTATGCCAGCCTTTTTGAAGCCACATGACAAGCCGCCGGCACCACAAAAGAAATCGATCGCTTTCATGTTTTTTTCTTTCGGTTTTCTCATTTTTCTACTTAATAACTATTAAAGATAGTGATAAGGGGTCAACTCGACAACTTCATTTCAATAAATATTTCGTGACACTGATGTTCTTATTCTCTTTTTTGAGATGGAGAAGTAATTCGCCGTCATTCCTTGAAATGTGAACATGCCAGTACAACCTATCTTCTTTCTGGGTAGTGTTCATATTAGATAGTAAAGGAAGAAATTCATTTGCGGGAAGAAGAAGGATTCTGTTTTTATCGCCGCAGCCGAATGCAACAAAACTTGTGGTTGCCTCAGAGAGGAATTCTTTCTGGTGTGGGTGAAATGCAAACCAATAACCGATTTGATTTCCTCTTTCGTGCTCTTTAGAAACTGCACAAATTAATCGTGTTGATTTGTCAGACGTCGAAAAAGAAGCTTTGCTTTTTTTGAGCAATGAAATTTCAAGATGTGCTTCTATCCTTTCTGTACAAGCGTCATGAAATGAAACAGGAACAAATTTAGGCGTTTTGTCCTTTTCTTCTTTTTCTTCTTCGTCCTCAATAGGTTCTTCTTCCTTGACATCTTCTGCAGTGGAAAAGACGATTTCAATTATTTCATCTAATTTTGTAAATTCTCTCGGAATTAAAATGTCATGTATCTTTTGAATTGTTTCTGGGTCTTCGACATTTTCTTTTAACTTCATGAGGCTCATCAAGGCATTTACGCTGATAAGCCTCATATCCCATGCATATCGGGAGCCTCTTATCTGTGCTTCTAAATCACCTGTATCTTTTCTACCAACAATAATTAGGGCAGAAGATTCTTGTTCTGCAACGACGTCGTTTTTTGTTAATTGTTTTATATAGTTGGCAATAGTATTCAGGTCAATTCGATAAGCGTCTGTAGTTTTGACTTCGACTATAATTGTATGCCCAGAAGGGAATTTCCATAAGCCGTCATATCCAATTTGCCCTGATGTCCCTCTATAGCGACCGTAAGAAATTTCAAATCCGAGTCTTGCGCCAACTTGGTTAACGATGTCCTGTAATACGAACCCAGAACCATTGAAACTATTCTCAAGGCATTGATTGGCATATTTGATGAGTAGGTTGGAAGAAATATTGGAAAGGAATTCACGAAATTCTGTTGATGCATTATTGCCATCTTTTAGCTGGCCATCTCCGGAAAAGGCAATGAGCTGTTGAATGTGTTTTTCTTCAATCTGATTTTTTGAATTTTTCCAGAGATCAATTAATGACATTGTTTATCCTTTTATATGCCGAACAAATTAGTATATAGTTTCCGTATAAATACAAATTTAAAACCGCTTGATGAATACCATTTTGATATTTTTATAATTTTCTAACTGGATAACTATTGATAAAGACAGCTTCAGAATTGTGGGAGTTGAACTGCTAATAAAAGTATTCGAATTCTAATGGTCGGATATTAGCTATCTTTAAAAAATCCTTGGCAACTGGGGACTGACTGGTGGAGGTTCATGCAGAATGTTCTCAACTCTAAATTACGAAATAGCGGAATCCCCTAATTTATTTAATAATTATACTCTTTTTTCAATTCAAAAGCAAATACTTTGATGGCCAATCATCTAAACTGTTCGCTTCTTTATTATCCATTCCCTGCCAACCGGTACAATGCCTTTTAGAATTTCCTCCAGCTTAATTTCTCTATCAATCAAATTTTTACCTCATAGAACCTAAATTGAGCGGTTTTTTACTCGACCTGCACCAATCTCTTGCGCATCAAGGAGTTGCGAAAAGTCTCGACATATCCATTGTCAAGGTTTTTCG
>SDBT01010905.1_pt1 | contig 14645 bp, 12 predicted proteins | sample 2277101 | NCBI WGS metagenome assembly SDBT01 (sample SAMN10404973, study PRJNA504765) | marine sediment metagenome | isolation source: marine sediment core GS10_PC15, 103 cmbsf | place: Arctic Ocean: Southern Knipovich Ridge | collected 2010
GCAAAGACGGAAGGCAGGCCATATCAGACGTAGAAGGTAGCTTGAGTAGCCCAGTGCCCTCCGGTAGCACCATCTCCAGAGGCATGCTGAACGACAATGAGCGCAGGATCATGGAGTCGTCGGTCTTTAATATTGTAGATATGACCGAGGAAAAGTGGCTCAAAGACTATAACGCCGCCCTCGGCAACGCATAAAGGAGCAGTATAATGTCAGAGATAGCAGAAAAGTGCAACTTAACCCTGAAGGATGGACTGTATTACAAGGTAGGCGGATCGCCTTGGAAGAAGTCCAATGGCTGTAACTTTGCAGTAGGCAAGCTGAAGCAGAACGGATACAAGGTAATAGTGGTTCCAGTAGATAAGGGCTTTGCGTTACGCGCGACGCTCTTACCCGCAACATCCAGTACGGCCAATGCGCCACAGGAGTTAGAGCAGCAGACAGCACCAGAGAAACCCGCAGAGGGTAAAGAGAAGTCATTGCAAGACCTTCGCAAAGAGGTCGAGGAATTTGAAGAGCGGAAAGAGCTCGAAGGGAAACTCGCGGCATTAAGAGGCGAGAGTCCAGCCGATGAGCCGCAGTATACACGGGGCAATAAGCCCGATGGGCGGCCAAAGCGTAAGCCATTCAAGCGCAATGTGCTTGACTATCCCAAGGTTCCAGGCTACGTGCGAAGAGTTATTAATGTTGAAGATGGCAGTCCGAGGCTTCAAGACTTCCTTGAAGACGGATGGGAGATCGACCCAGAACACAACGTCAAGGTAGACGTTGACGGCGACGCCAACAGGCCAAGCCGGTTCGGTTCGGCAATCGCCCGTCCGGTGGGAACTAACGACCAGAAAAAACCCATCATGGGTGTCCTGATGCGTAAGCGGCAGGATTGGTATGATGCCGATCAGGTTGACAAGCAGAAGGAACAGGCTTTCAGGATGCGAGAGCTTACGCGCCCACCGCAAGGAGAAGGGCTTCATACGCTCACGAATGAAAATGCGGCGTTGAAGTCTATGGGTCGAGAAGCAGAAGCGGACAAAACTGTTTAATTATTGGAGTTTAACAAATGGCAAATACTGATCGTGTCAATGGGTTTAAGCCCGTTGGCACTCTCTCTGGTGGCTTAGGCGCTGAAGGTTACATCCAGCGCTGTCTGGTGGATGAAGACTACGCCGTGGCCTTGGCTGTTGGCGATGTCGTCATACCGGTAGCTAGTAATGAGAGTAATGGAATGCCCACCATTCAGGCGTCTACGGCTGGCGATGAGCCTTATGGTATTATCGTAGGGTTTCAGAACTGGGACGACGACAATTCCAACGTGACGCAGACACTCGACGATCCACGGATCAGTCGGGCCAGTTCTCGTGGCTATGCGTTGGTGGCGATCTCTTCCGATCTGATCATGGAAGTTCAGGTCAGCACGGGTGGCGATCTTGAGGACGGCGATATTGGAGCGAATGCTGATCTGACTGCTGGTGGCGTTGATCTCGCCGCCCAGACCTCCGGTATGGAGCTCGATTACAGCACGATGAACACCACCAATACGCTTGCATTCAAGATTCTTCAAATAGTGGAGCGTGCGGACAACGCACTTGGCGCTCATGGCAAGGTGCTCGTTGTTTTCAATCTTCATATTTTTGCCGTTGGTGGAGATTCCACTGGCGCCACCGGCTCAGACGGCGTTCACGCCTAACCCCAACTCATGGAGGCTTTAAATGGCAGTCGTAACAAGAGGCGCTCTCTCCAAGATGTTGTGGCCGGGACTTAACGCCATATACGAGCAGAGCTACAAAGATTATCCCCAGATTTATTCTCGTGTGTTCGCCTATAACAAGTCGAACAAGGCTTACGAGGAAGACGTCGGTGCTGTTGGGACCGGCTTGGCTCCGATCATCAATGAAGGGGCACCGGTTCAGATGGACAGCATCTCGCAGGGCTTTATTAAGCGGTACACCCATATTAAGTACGGCCTCGGCCTGACTGTTACTATGGAAGCCGCAGAGGACAACCAGTATGCGCTTACGAGCCAGATGCTGAGAAGTCCGAAGAGTCTTGCGCGTTCAATCAGAGTGACCAAGGAGACGGTCGCTCACGGCACATTCAATAACGGCTTCAACGCTCTATTCCCCGGCTCTGACGGCAAGGCATTGTTTGCTACCGATCACCCCAACGCCGGTGGCGCTGGCGGGACTCAGCAGAATGAGCCGGATACCGGCTCCGATCTGAGTGAGGCCGCTCTCGAACAGGCCAAGATCACTATCAGCCGTTGGACTGACGCTCGCGGCCTACCGGTCATGGCCCAGATCAAGATGCTGTTCATTCCTACAGACCTTGAGTTCGAGGCGTATCGCATTACCAAGAGCGTTCTGCGCGTTGGTGGTTCTGACAATGATCCCAACGCCCTTCGGGCTATGGGTATCATACCAGAGACCTTGTCGTCCGTGTATCTGGCCGCTGCCGATCCCGACGCATGGTTCCTGATCACTGATGTGCCTGATGGCCTGAAGTACTTCGACCGTATGCCCGACAAGTTCAGCGAGGACGACGACTTCCTCACGCAGAACGCAATGTTCAAAGCGTGTTTTAGATGCTCGTTTGGTTGGACTGATAAATTTGGGGCATATGCCTCTCCGGGTAAATGACGTAGCCGCAATAGGTTACGCAATTCGCCTAATCGTATGCTTCAAAGGTTGGGCTGGCTTAACGGCCAGCTCAGCCTAATATAAAATATCCGAACTACGGGTATTCACTTTCGACGGCACAGCCGTCCGTAGGAGTTAAAATGGCTGGATCAAATTTCCCAAAAGGTTTTAGAGAACGCCTGACAGTTCTCAACTCGCCCTATCAGCCGCTGGTTGACCCGGACGTAAACGTCTTGTGGGTTGATGAGAACGCGGCTTCCAATAGTGATGGGTCGTACGCAAAACCGTTCAAGACGCTTCAGGTAGCAATCGACGCGGCAGAGACGGGCGACACGATCAAGATCGCTGCTGGTCACACTGAGAATCTGACGGTAGTGGCTACGATCCCCACCGCAGCGGTAGTAGGAGTAACCAGCGATCAAGACGAATCTGGTGACACCTTCACCATCACCGGAACCGATGTCAATGGAACGGTTATTTCCGAGGCCATTGCAGGGCCGGACGGAACCCCTACCGTTGAGTACACAAGTAAAGTATTCAAGACCGTTACGACAGTTGCGGTTGGCAGCGCAAACTCCGGCAATGTTACTGTCGGCGTAGTTGCTGATCCCAACGGCATCTGCGAAACATCCACTCCCGGTAGCGCCATAAACATGGTCATGAATGGCGCGTATGTTACCCCGGTAGGCTTCAATGTCGATACCGCTGGCCTGACCATTATCGGCATGGGCGAAAACCAGAGGGTTCCGACGTTCACCTCTACTGCCCAACTTAGTGAGGTTGCAATCACCGTTATTAACACCACGCTTGAGAACCTCAAGTTCGTGTGCAATATCACCGATTGCGTAAACGCTATCGATCTTACCCTTGCTGCCGATGGAACGACTATTCGCGGTTGCGTATTCAGGGACTCCAGTGCAAACTTGGACTTCCTGCAACACATCGATGTCGCCACGACTGTTACCGATCTTATCATTGAGGATTGTGATTTCACCACTGCTGCCGGTGCAATGACCGAATCGGTTGACTTTGCCTCAACGAGTTCTTATTGCATCATCCGCAACAACTTCTGGCATGTCGATTGTTCGGCTGGAGTTATCGACCATCTGGCTGGCGATCCTCTTGACATTACGATTCACGGTAATCGCATCATAAATATTGATACCGGAGCCGGTCTTGTAGTGGGCCTTAAGTCTAATACTGCTGGAACCGGATCGGTTTACGACAATTACCTTCTGTCGCCCAAGACCGACGCTGAAGTTCTTGCGGCCACAAACGACTACTTCGTGGCCGAGAACTACAACTCGAACACTATCAATACCAGTGGCGTCCTTAATCCTGGCGCTGACACCATAACCACATAGGAGATACAATGAGTACGATAACAGTAACCTCCAGTGCGGGTGTCGCTCTTGCGGGGCTCCCTGAGAACCAGATTCCTCCTGTGAGCAACAGGACGATCTGGGTAGACGAGAACACGGGCGGACCACGCACCGGTACTCGTCAGAATCCATACGCCACGATTGACATAGCTATCGGTAAGGCTACGGCTGGCGTCACGATCATTATTGCGGCTGGCCATACCGAGAACCTGTCAACTGCGGCAATCTTTGCGGTTGACGTAGCCAACCTGACGATCAGAGGCTTGGGTCAGGGCAATAGGATTCCTACATTCACGACCACGGCAGCCGCTGGTGCGGTAATGATTACCGTGGCCAACACGGTGCTTGAAAATCTCAAGTTCGTGGCTGGCTTTGAAACCGGCACGGTTCAGGCTATCGACCTTACGGCAGACGCTGACGGCACAGTTATCCGTAATTGCGTGTTCCGCGATACGAGTGCTACTTTTGAGTTCCTGAAACACATTGACATCGCTACCACTATCGCCAATGTGATAATCGAAGGCTGTGACTTTATTACTGCCGCTGGGTCTATGGCGGAGTCTGTCGTCTTCGCTGGCTCCAGCGACACCTGTATCATCCGTAATAACAGGTGGCATGTTGATAGTACGGATGCGGTGGTTGACCACCTTGACGGCATTGCGACCAATATTCGGATACACAACAATCGCATGGTACAGGTCGATACGACCAAGGGTTTGGTTCTTGGTATCAAGTCGGATTCGTCTTCAACTGGAGCAGTTTACGACAACTATCTCCTAGGGCCGAAACCAAATGCCGCCGTTTTTGCGGTCACGAATGACTTCTTTGTAGCTCAGAACTTCGCAAGTAACGATATTAATACCAGCGGTGTGCTTGATCCTGCTGCTGGCGCAGTGCCTTAATAGATATTGCTGCTTAATTTTTATGCCGGGGTTGGTCTGGCCGACAGCCCCGGTTAACATACACGGAGCAATATCAAGGAGGTTATAAATGAGGCCAGTTGACATAACTATCGGCCTTACGCCTGCCGATGCGGACGGGGTTTGCGTCGCGCAGACAACCGGGGCTGCGGCAGAACTGCTTCTCGATGGAGGTGCGCTTTCGGCTACTGTCGGCATAGCAAGGATGGCTACCGCCCAGACCGTGCGGATAACCACAGCCGCCGATGAGTCAGCCCGCGTGATCACCATCACGGGTAAGGATGCATTAAATAGGACGATTACAGAAAAGATGGCGGGCCCCGCAGCTACCACTGGAGACTTCAGCCAGACGTTTACCGAGGTGTCGCGTATCGAGATCGATGGTGCGACGACCGGTAATGTCAGTGCCGGTATCGCTGGTAGCACGCAGACCATCCTGACCACGTCTACGCTCGCCAACGCAGCAGCATTCACGCTTGACGGTGTCTGGACCTACGAGTCAAGGATGTTCGGCGTTGCAGACAACCACGCGCCGCTGGCAGTAAAGGTCTTTTCTACTGGAGACAACTCTGGCGATACGCTGACCATCTTCGGCCAGGATGAAAATCTGGTTGACATTTCTGAAACGATGGCCGGAGCAGGGGCAGGGGCTACGGCTACCAGCACCAAGACGTACCAGATAGTATACGCGATCCATACTGACGGGGCGCTTACCGGAGCAACTTACGCCGGATGGGCTTCCGATGTAGATGGAATAGCTGAGAGCCAGACGATATCTGGTGCCGGATATTTCGTGATGAATGGCGCGAAGTGCGTTGAGCACACACAGGCAAGGCATCTTAGCATCACATCGGCAGGATCAGACGAGAGTGGAGATACGTTCACAGTTATCGGTCTGGACCGCCGTGGCGACCGGATTACAGAACAGATCACCGGACCAACGGCGAGTGCGACCGTAAAAGGTGGTAAAAACTTCAATGTCATAAGGGCTATCGGCGTTAGCGGAGCCCTAGACGGCAACGTCACGGTTGGTTCAGCCGACCAATGCGATAGCAGGCCCCTGCCAATGGATTACTACACCAGTGGCATGAGTGTAGGCATAAACCACTCGCCGAGTTCAGACCTGACCCATCAGTTCCAGACTACGCTTAGTAATCTGTTCTCTGGAGACTTCAACGAGGACAATGCGGACTGGATCACCGAGACAGCGAACAAGACCACCGATGAGCAGCTACGCAGCGAGGCAGTTGTCATCGCCGTGCGGCTGGAGGTTACGAGCCATACGGTTGGCGTAGTGAACCTGAAGATGGCGTTCCCCGGAAGGCTTAGCTAATGCAGGAGGCCATATGCCTAAAGTAAATGGCCGTGATAACCAAGACTGGAGCCATTGGAATAGGGTTAGCAGGATCAGGAAACCTGGATTTCACGCAGGCGACTATCTGGTCATGTGTGCTATCTGCGGTATGAACTACAGGCGCAGCGAGTGTCGCAAGGACTGGAAGAATCAGATACTCTGCCTCGATACTTGCTTCGAGCTCAGGCCAGAGCAGGATAAGGTCAAGACCCGCCCCGATGTGGCGCGCCCTAAAGACCCAAGGCCGGACGCTAATGTCACACATACAACTACGAACGTCGGCAATGTTACCGCCGATGATTATGAACCATACGATGAGAGTGATCCGTTGTAACTAAATAGGAGGCAGTCAATTGGCGACCTCTGGCACTGTAACGCTGAGCACTAATCAGGATGCTTTGATTCGTCGCTCGATGAGATTGCTCGGATTGATAAAGACCGGCGGAACACGTCAGCCGGAAGAAATGAATGATGCGGCTGAAGCCCTGAATGTCATGCTCAAAGAGTGGGACGCTCAGGGAGTCGGTCTCTGGCTTATAAAATCAGTAACATTATACCCGCAGAAGAGTACGGCGTCGTTTGATCTCGGTCCATCGGGAGACAATGCAACGCTTTCCGGTGTAAATACGGAAACGTCTACCACTGCGTCAAGTGGCGCAAGCACGATAGATGTAGACAGCGTAACCGGCATGACTGCTGCCGATAATATCGGGGTCGAACTGGAGAGCGGGTCTTTCCAGTTCACGACCATAGTATCGATTTCTACTCTCGAAATAACTCTGACCGACGTACTGACTGACGACGTGGCTGATGGTGCTACGGTAGTGGCCTACACGACCAAGATTGACAGGCCGCTGCGAATCGCAAATCCACGATGGAAGCAGTCAAATACATACGAGCGCCCGCTCGACCTGTGGAGCCGCTCCCAGTACATGGAGATGCCGAACAAGGAGACCGATGCGGACGGGCCTAACTCCCTTTATTACGACCCGCAACTAACGAATGGTAAGCTGTTTATCTGGCCCCGGTGCGGCAATGTTGACGGGCAGATACTGTTCGATGCCCAGATGCCTACCGAGATCATGATTGCCCGCAGTGACGAGCCGCTGGTGGCCGATGAGTGGTACAATGCGGTTGCATATAATCTGGCTGCAACTCTCGCCCCAGAGTACCCCTATGAGGTCAGTGAGCGCAAGTGGATCATGATCGAGCAAAAGGCCGACGCGCTGTTCACTAAACTCAAGCGCTGGGACGAAGAGGTTACGAGTCTATTTTTAAGCCCGAAGAGGTGGTTCTAAATGACTGCACGGCTTAATATTTCACGCAGATGGAGAACATAATGACACCAAGAAACCTGATCAATTCCGCGCTGCGTGCGATTAACGCCATTGCAGCGACCGAGGTTCCCACTAACGATATGTTCGAGGACTCAAGGGAACTCCTGAACCTGCTCCTTGATTCGTGGAGCGCAGAGGAACTACTTCCTCACGACTACGTCCAGAAGTCTTTTGATCTTGTCACCGGACAGGTTAATTATACCATCGTTGATGGCGCCGCTGTTGATGCTGATGGCGTATGCGCCGCGCAAACCCCGATTGCAAGCGGAAGCCAAGACCTGACGATTGCCGGGGCTTTAGCTACAGGCGGCGTGGCGACAATGGATGTTCCGCGGCACGTATCGATTACGAGCGACGGGGCTGACTCCGGCAGAACCTTTACGATAACAGGAACCAACACCTACGGCGATGTCATTGCCGAAGTTATTACCGGACCGGCGACCACTACGATCTACGGTATCAAGCAGTTCAAAACTATAACAACCGTTAATATCGATGACGACTCGGCTGGAGAGCTTACAGTCGGTTCCGGCACCATTATTGATATCAGGCGCCCGCTGAAGATCGTATCCGCATTTTGCAGAACATCGGCAGGAGCAGATACCTCTGTCCTGATAGCATCCCGTGAGAGATATAACGAGATCAATGACAAGGACGAGTCTGGGGTTCCGACCAAGTTGTATTACGACCGCCTTTATCCGAGTGGGGAGATTTATATCCATCCAGTTCCGTCGATCTCAACTCTTGATCTGCATCTCGACCTCTGGCTTCCCTTCATAACTATAACCGCAGCGGCAGTCGATACTGCCATTAACCTGCCAAGTGAATATCTCTTGGCATTCAGGTGGAACCTTGCGGCTGAGCTTGCTCCTGAGTTTGGCAAAAACGTGACTGAGTTCGTCTTTACCCGCGCTGCGGAGACCAAGAACGTGATCAGAATGCTTAACAGCTTGCCGCCCAAGCCGTTGAGCATGGTAACGCCCATTCCATTAGTCAACGGACAGCCAGCCTACAATAAGAATTAAGGTGCCATGACCGGAAGACAATTGATAAACTCGGCGTTACGGGCAATAAATGCCATCGGGAATACCGATGTCCCTACCCATGACATGTTTGAGAACTCCCGTGAAATGCTGAATATGCTCTTCGGCTCAATGAGCGCCGAGGAGTTGATGCCCAGCGACTTCTCACAAGTGATAACTGGCCTCTACTCCGCTGTGCCGAATTACACCATCAACGCTGGTGACGGCTTCGATTCTGATAGTATATGCGTGAATCAAAAGCCAGCCGACGGCGGCAGTCAGACGCTCACGCTTGACGGAACTTACGTCACGAGCGGCGTAGCCACTCCAGATGTGCCACGGCATATCATCATCGCCTCGACGGCAGACGACTCCGGCAGAACCTTTATCGTCGCTGGAACCAGCGGGTATAGCGACACCATTACAGAGACTATCACTGGTCCGAACGCGACTACGGTTCGTGGCGTGAAGCAGTTCAAGACCGTAACGAGCGTGACGATTGACGGAGACGCGACCGGCAGACTTTCGGTCGGTACTGACTTCATTATCAATATGAGACTACCTACCAAGACCGTCTACGCCTACATCCGAGACCCCAATGGCTTGGATACCCCGCTGATGATCGTCGATAGAAATCGGTACGACGAAATCCCAGACAAGGATGAGGTTGGGACTCCCACCCGACTATTCTACGACAGGAGCTCTCCGTCAGGCGAAATCTTTCTGCATCCTGTTCCGGCGGGCGGACTATCGCTGGATGTAGATGTCGGGTCTACTGAGTATATAGCTAACGGAGACTTCGCTTCTGGAGATACCGGCTGGACGCTAGAGAGCCAATGGGCTGTCGCTGGCGGGAAGCTCGTAAGGACACCGGGAACTGGCGACCCGATATTGGGTCCAGAGTTAATTTCAGACACGGCCAGAAATTCAACATTTGATGCTGGTAATTCGCGCGGGGATTGGGTAACAAACCAAACATCGTATTTGCAAGCAAGTGCCACCAATGGGTTCGAGAACAGCGGATGCCTTCAGTTTAAGCCCACGTTGACCGATCCTATCAATCTTGTCCTGGACGAGCAATACCTTACTGGGGGTACGCTTCTTCCCAGTACAGAGTACCAAATAGCAATGGGCTTCGTGAAGATCGTTGATGTCACGGAAGAATTCCCAATGAATCTTAGTTGCTCGATACTGGATAATATTCACGATGATGTAGTTAGCCCAGTTACCACATGGACTTCTGCGGAAACTAGTGAGTTTTCCGCAATATTAACTTCTGGATCGGGGTCTATAACCGACGGAGAGATAAGCTTTCAGAGAACTGGTGGTGGGAATGCCACTTACCCGCTGGCATTTGTTGACAATTTTTCCATAAAGGTAGTGACAGGATACTCCCCCGTGGGTGCAGACACGGCCTCTCAGGTCACTGGAGACCTCGCTACCGAGTTTGTCGAGGGAGAGACTTACCGGCTGACGTTCACAGTCTCCAGCTTCGCGGCTGGCACCTGTACCCCAAGTATAGGCGGAACAAACGGCGATGCAGTAACTGAGGATGGCGATCATTCAATGGATATCGTAGCCGGTTCAGGAACCAGCTTCATCCTGTCGGCGAGCAGTGCTTTCGACGCATCCTTTGACGACATAAGCATCGTAAAGGTTACTGACGGGACGGCGACTACCGGGACGGCCTATGATCTACATCTCGATCTGTGGCTGCCCTTTGTGGAGATTACCGCCGCCAACGTAGACAACGCGATCAACCTTCCCGGCGAATACCTGCTTGCTTTCCGCTGGAGCCTTGCTGCCGATCTTGCGCCGGAGTATGGGAAAGAAGTATCTCGATATGTTTTCATCAGGGCGAAAGAGACCAAGGATGTGATCAGAATGCTTAACGGGATTGTTCCGAAAGACTTTAGTAACGATACCCCACTTGAGACGGTACGTGGGCAACCAGCAGCCAACAGTAATTAGGATATACTATGCCAAGAATTCCATTCCCAATTGTAGGCGGATCATATAACGGCATCTCCAGTGACGCCAACCCGCAGCGAGCCATCAACTGGTATCCAGAATACGATGCTCACGGTGGCCGCCCTATCCTACGGATGACACCGGGACTGACGGTGCTGGCGACCTTGCGCGAAGAGTCGCTTGGTGATGAGATGATCACCGATGGTGACTTCAGCAGCAGCGCATCGTGGACCGAGGATGCCAAGTGGGCCGTAGCTGGTGGTGTATTAACCCATACAACCGGCGCTGCCGATACCTGCACGCAGACTGCGGCCAACATGGTGGACGCGACCGGACCAGTGGAGGGACTGACTTACAGAATCACCCTTGACGTCGATTCAATTGTCGGTGGCCTCTTTACCGTCACGTTTGGCGGAACGACCCATAGCAGCCCCTTCATAACGACCGGAAGCCACAGCTTCGAGATTACGGCAGCCGATACCACCGGACTTATATTCACCGCGACGTCTGCGCTTGCGGCGGTGATAGATGATGTAAGCGTGAAGCTACTTACGTTTCCAGAATATCCACTGCGCGGGCTGCTGCCGGTTGGCGATGACCTGTACGCCGTCTATGGACCGTTCCTGAGACGCTTGGACAGCGACTACAATTCGACGACGCTCAACAGTGATGCGCCAATGGGATCATCTACCGGTCTCGTGACGATGGCGCATATCAGATCGGGCGACGGATTTCAGATAATGATCTGCGACGGATCGGATAAGATAGCATATCTGTGGGATACTGGTACATCCCTGTTCTGGACGTTGACCGATAGCGAGCACGAGTTCCAGGGTGGTGGCAGTGTAGCAGCTATCGACGGATACTTTCTGTCACAGGGAGTCGATAGCGACAGGTTCTATATATGTGAGGTATCTGATGGACTCTCGTGGGACGCGGCTGACGACAGCAGGGCGTGGGTCAAGACTAGTAACATACAGCGCATGTTTGTCCACGATCAACTTGTGTTCATATTCAAGGAAGATAGTACCGAAATATTCTACAATAGCGGCTCGCCGGGCGATACGCTGCCGACATTCCTGCGCATGGATGGCGGAGTTATCAACATTGGTACAGCCGGGCTCTGGAGTGTCGCATCGGTCAAGGACAGGCTGTTCTGGCTGGCTCACGACAAGACAGTTCAAATGGCCATAGGCCAAAGCGTTACGACCGTAAGTAGCCTGCAACTGAGCTTTCAGATCGAGCAGATAAGCGACGTAAGCGACGCAGTTGCCTACTGCTACACTGAGGAAGGTCATGACTTTTACGTACTAACCTTCCCGACGGCGGATGTTACCTACGTCTATGATACAACGACAAAGGAGTGGCATGAACGACAAAGCTTCGACTCGGATCGTGGAGTGGATGGACGGCACCGATCTAACGTCTATGCCTATTTTCAGGACACACATGTTGTCGGTGACTTTGCAAATACCAAGCTCTACGCGCTTGACACTACGGTATATACTGAGGACGGAAACAGAATCCTCCGACAGAGGATAACGCAGAACGTCCAAGAGAAGAACCTGATGGAATTCTACAGCCGCTTCGAGGTACACTTTGAGGGCGGCATTGGGGTTACGAGCGGGCAAGGCTCGTCCCCCAAGGCGATGCTGAGCGTCAGCAAGGATGGCGGACATACATGGCTTGGCCCCAGAGAAGCACCGATGGGTGCGAAGGGCAAGTATGACGTACGCTCTTACTGGACCAGACTTGGCAGTGGACGTGACTTTTCGGTGTGGCTCACAGTGTCAGACCCGGTCAAGGCCGTTATACTGGCATGTTGGCTTGAATACGATCAAGGATATGCGTAATGGCTGATCTCAACATAAGACCACCGCTCGAAACGCCGCAGCACGATGAGGGCGGGAGGATGACTAGGGCGTGGAGGGACTTCTATGGTACGCTTAGGGATAAGCTGAATGTGGCCCTTTCGCGTATTGAGGTTGAGATAGACGCCGAGATAGTCGATCTGAATATCACTGGTAGGTTCCTGATGGACGACGTGGTGCTTATCGGCGAGTTCAGGGATTTGGAGAAAATAAAAGATATTGGAGCCGAGAACATAGACCTGTCTGACGATGCTACCATTGGCGGAAATCTTTCCGTAACCGGTGGTATCAGCGGCTCTACTGCTGAGCTTGCTGGCACCTTAGTTGTCAGTGGGCACATTACCGGCAGTGGAGATATTACCGTCGATGGTGACGTAGATGGGGCCACGGCTACTATTGCAGGTGCTATTACAGGTGCATCCATAGACGTAACTGGCGAAGTAGGAGGCAACACACTTGATATCGCGGCTACTGCCGATATAGATGGCACGCTTGACGTTGGTGGTATCCTTACCGCCGAAACCAGTGCAGACGTTGTTGGCGCCCTGACCGCTGGCACCGTGGCGTCAGATGCGACCGTGTCGTCAACAACGGAGATGATAGCCTCTGGTGAGCTTCGGGCGGATAACGGTGTGCTGCGGCAGGTTGAGACAACTCCGCCAACGCCCGTTGCTGGACATGGTTATCTTTACACAACGTCCGCGAACGAACTCTTTTGGATAGACGGCGATGGCAACACCCACCTTCTCCACGGCGATGCTTTCTCCGATCTTTGGTATCATGGTCCTGCCACGCCGGTTGCAATTGCTGCCGTGAATACCATGGCCCTGATTAATATAATGGAGAACGTCAGGGCGGAAGATGACGGCGGTAATGCGGTGGGCAGCACGGCCAACAATAATATAACAATAGGAGCAGGCGGAGCAGGTGTATACCTCGTGTCGTGGCACGCCTCTATTACTGTGGCGGGCGGGGCAAAAAAGCAAATGCTGATTGCCGCTGGACTGAAGTTCGCTACACCGAGAGTCATTACCGATGTGACTGACAACACCGTCAGTCCTATTGTCGTTACCAGCGTAGCGCACGGCATCCTGAACGGCGACATGGTTGAGATTAGTGGGGTAGGAGGAAACGCAGCCGCCATCGGCTCATTTAGGATAGACAACAAGGCCCCAAATACTTTTGAATTGGTAGACCTTGACAATGGACCGACTACCGGCAGTGGCGATTACACATCGGGCGGGCTTATAACGCACTGTTACCCCGGCGATACAGTTGCGCACCGCGTTGTCAACCAGACAGATATCGGCTCAATGAGTGCCACGGGTGCGATAGCAATGGTTGCCAGCGATGAGATGGCGGCTTACGTAGCCAATGTAGCCGATGGAAATAACCTGAGCGTTGTCGCAATTAGTCTCGAAATAGTCAGAATAGGCGACTAAAAATTAATAAAAATAAAATAGCAACCAATCCTTAAATAGTGGAGTTGCATATGTTTGGAATAGATGATCTGATTGGCGGATTAACCGGAGCCGCCGTGAGTGCCTTTGGTGCCGCTAAGGCCGGGCAGGCCCAGAGGAAGGGCATGAACAAGGCTATGGAGACCCAGCGCGAGTCGCTCGAAGAGCTTGAGCCGTGGCAGCAGGCTGGCGAAGAGGCCCTTGGTGCGCTGAGCGAGAAAGTGATGGCTGGCCCCGGCGAGTTCAAGGGAAGCGCAGAGTATGATTTTATTCTTAGTGAGGGTGAGAAGGCGATCAAGCGCGGCGCATCTACCGGTGCCGGATTCGGTACGGGAGCAATGGGTAAGTCCCTCAGCCGCTACGCCATCGGCACCGCATCGACATATCAAGATAAGTTTCAGGATAGATACCTGAAGAGTCTCATGCCATTCCAGCAGTTGGCTGGGGTAGGCGAGAGGGCCGTAGGCGCTCGCATGGGGGTTAGAGATGAAATCGGTCGCCTTCAGGTGGATAAGGGGCAGTCCAAGGCTAATGCTTGGGCGACAGGAGCGAATGCTATCAGGGGTGGCATTTATGACGCTACGTCACTTAGCGAGCTTGGCGATAAAGGCGGTGGTGGCGGAGGGGCGCCAATCGGAGGCGGTACGCCAGGAATTAATCCTAACGCAACTTACGGAACGAACAGACAGCCTTTAGGC
>SDBT01010906.1_pt1 | contig 14645 bp, 9 predicted proteins | sample 2277101 | NCBI WGS metagenome assembly SDBT01 (sample SAMN10404973, study PRJNA504765) | marine sediment metagenome | isolation source: marine sediment core GS10_PC15, 103 cmbsf | place: Arctic Ocean: Southern Knipovich Ridge | collected 2010
CTTGTCCGGGGGGCAGCTATTTACTGCCCCCCGGTGCCGGTCTAGTCTTCCACGCAGATGAACTCGCAGACAAGATTGACAGCAAAGGCGTTGGTGGAAGCGCCACCATTGACAGCCTTCAGGTAATCAGTCGTGCCGTTGAACTCGTTATAGAGCGTGGGGACGCAACTGTCTATATCCCCCAACGCAGAGCCACCATCGGCTATGGTGATGACACCGCCGGTGATAGCCTGTGCGCTCTTAGAAAGGGTAATGACGGCGGGGGCAGTAGCGATTGTGCCACCAAGCACAGTTGAAGCCTTGACCAGAATACCCTTCGGTGGGACAACAGCCACGGTTTCGCCGGTAGATACATCCGCTATATTGAGGGTAATGGTATTCTTCCAACCGACCTTCTTGACGATTGCGCCAACTGCGTGTTTCTGCGCCGTAGTGCCAGCCATAGCCCTTACGATAGTAACTGTCTTCGTCAAGGTGGTAACAGCAGTAACAAAGATGACCTCTGCATGGGTATTGCCCTCATCAACGATAAGGACATCTTGAGCAGCCAATCCGGTTACACCGTCAAGCACCAACGAAGTTGCAGATTTCGTAAGAGCAGTTGCCACTCGGCTTTGGAATGCGTCTAAAAATGCTCGCTTAGCCAAGTTCGTTCTCCTTTACTTTTATTTTGTTTTAAGGAGAGGGCTTCCCCTCCTCTCTCACGACCTGAGATTTTGGAAGGGGGGCGAGTCCCCCCTTCCCTAGTTTCGTAAATTAAGGTCAGCTTGCATCGTATAGTCTAACGGCTAGTTCAGGGGTCAGAGTCTTGAACCCGCAGAGGATTGAGAAGGTTATGACATTCTTAAACTGCGAGCCTATATAGTCGTAGACTACATTGATGGTCAGCCCCTTATAGTTCATGGTAACACCCTTAGCTCCGCCGATTGGCTCGGCTATAGGAGCAGTTACCAGCGCAAAGGCGTTCTTGTGGAACATCAGGTTTTCCTTGCTGGTGGTAACAGTTTTCTTGAAGGTAACTACCTCCGTGCCGTCTGGCGTAGCAACCACTAGGGCCGGGTAGAAGTTAATGGTAGCAGTATTGCCACCGATAGCAGCATCGGCAGTTACGACATACTGAGTAGTATCACCAGCAATGGTGAAGATAGTGCCCTTATAGATTGTTCCAGCTCCACCAAGAGCGCTTACAAGCATACTCGTAACACCAGCGAGACTAACAGCAGCAGTCCCGGCTTCATCGGCGGTAATGCTGGCGTGAGTAACATGGGTCTGGATATTTTGGTTCTCAAAGAACTCATAACCGAATATGCGTCCCAGGGACGCTTCACGCAGAGCCTTTGTTGAGCCAGTCTTATCCAAGCCTCTGAAGGCTTCCAGCGCCAGCAAACTAGCGGTAGTCAATGGAGACATCACCGCATACCGGGAAACGTTGAAAGGACACTTGAGGTCGTTCTGCAATTTCCGGGCGTTTAGTATGTCGGAGATGGCAGTTGTCGCCTCGGCATCCTCGTAGTAGGGAATATCCTTGTAAAGTTTAGCCAGCTTCTCATCAATCAACTGAGCTAGAGCCTGCATAGCAGGTTCAATGACCTGAGTGTTGAAACTAACAATATCAAGGGTCAGGTCTGTTGCCAGGACTTCTACCGGCACAACCAAGATGGTGTCCAGCAGAATATCGGTGTAACCCTCGGTAATGTTCTGGTATTCACCAGTCAGGTCGCCGTCAAACTCAATCGCGGTGAGAGTCGCGGGCTTCCTTATCCTTACGCTGTTCCCCTTCTTGCGGAACTCCTTTGCGTAGTCCCTGTGAACCAAACCAGCAAATACCCAGTTGTTTAGGAGTGTGGGCAGAGCTAGTTTAGCCACAACTTGCGGGGTAATGAATGTATTGGCCATTGGAGTTTACCTCTCTTTTATTTAGTTTCGTCGGCTTTTTTAAGAGCCTTGTCCACGTCCTGAGTAGACATTTCCGCTACTCCCTCCGTGGTAAGAGGTTTAGCTCCACCACCGCCTCCCTCGCCAGAGTCAGGAGTAAATTCACCTTCCACTTCTCCTTCACCTTCGGGTCCTTTAGACTTCGCAGTAGCGAGTTTCTCAGCGACCTTTTCTAGTGCTACAGGATCGCTGATACCAAGAGACTCAAGTTCCTCGGTTTCCAGGCCGTGCTTCGCAGCTAGAGTGGCGATGGCTACAACGCCCTGGTTCGTAGTGAGTGCCTCTAGGTCGGACTTTAACTGCGCCTCACGCCCTTTCAGGCCTGCATCCTTGGTGTCAGCTTCACGCTCCCGCTTGGTTATTGTTTGTTCCCGTTGATAGGTTTGGAGTTGGGCGGGGTCTTCCCTTGCCTCGGCGAGTCGGGACTCATTTATCTGTGCCTCAAGCGTGTCCAGCCTAGTATTAGTAGTCTGAAGTGCTTGCTGAGTAGCGTCCCGTTCATCCTCTGCTTTCTTCTGTGCTCTTCCAGCTTCGGACTTAGCATCCAGAATAATCTTCTGAATGTCGGCGTCTTTGTAGAGCTTCCCCTTGTCTTTGGAAGTAGTCCCACTTTTGCCGCCAGAAGACTGTCCGGTCTCGCCCGAAGGTGTGTCCTGTTCAGTTCCCATGGTTTCGTCCCTCCTTAAATTATTAGAGGGGCTTCGCCCCCCTTATAAAAATACCCGCTCTTATGGTGAGCGGGCTAACCGTTATCGGAATTATTTACTCTTCATTTATTCCCCCTCTTGACACATCGTGTTATACTTAAACTATGAGGCATCTGTTATCACGCTTATTAGTTTCCCCTCGTTATACCCAAGATTGGAATGGAACTTGGGAGAGAAAGCCAACAGTTTTGGTAACTATAATAGGCATCCTCATCTTCCTCGTACTATTTTCCCTGTTCCTCTGGTGGATTTATGATACGGCACCCCCCTATATAAAGGGGTTCTGGTACTGACCTGCCCATCGCTTTTGAGGATAGATGAGGTAAGGCTCGCTACCTCACTTTAGTCCTTCAATCCATTCCCTTATGCGTTCTACCTCTCGCTTCTCTCTCAACTTTCTTTCTCGCTCTGTCTCTTCAGCTTCCTTTTTCCCAGCTTCTGTCCCCTTCTCGGTTTCCAGCTTAGTCCCAAACTTAATACTCAGCCATTGGTCAAGTTTAGGATTTTTCGCCTCAAAATCTCTCCTATCCTGTCCTTTCGGTAAATCAAACCATATCTTGTAAAGGTCAAAGACTTCCCGTGTAGGAACTTTGCTGAAATCAGTCGGCTTCAGCCATATCTTCAAATCAAGCATTGTTTGATAGAATCTTGGATGCTCCATCAGGAACCAGTCATCTTCATACCAGTAGTCATACCCCCAGTTTTCCGGCTTTTTCAGGCTGGGGTTTGTATACCAGTAAACAAAGTCAGGGATTAACGCTTCAGGCACAAAGAGTTCGTAGGCATCCAATCTCTTTTCAGCCTCGCCAAATGCGGTAGCATTGCCGAACCTGTCATACCGCATCTTATAGCGTTCGGCTGCCCTTTTTATTTCATCTTCAATGTAATGCTCAGATTTATGGTTAGCAAAACCCCACATCTTATCAAAGGACTCTTTCCACTTTTCGTATGTTTCATCCCACCCGACAACAGGGATTTTCTTTGGGTCCGGCAAGTCTATCCCAGCGATTGCGTGCATGGCCTGGCCGAAACTGGCGTTCTCAACTAACATACGCTCTCGGCGATAGCCCTTGGCGGGCAACTCATAGTAGGCTACATAATTCTCTATTTGGCCTTCGGGAAACTTCTCACCTTTAGCCCCCTCTAATCCATAGGCACCACGCCTGTAGTAAGCCTTACCGTATTGAGTGAGCTCGCCAGTCCCAGGGTCTCTCTTCATAAGTTCTCTGGCTTCCTCTCTTCTATCCTCATCCTCAATATAATAATCTGAGCCTTCGTCAGACATACCCTTATATTTATCATCTTCCTCTGCCCATTCAGCATTGATACGGAGCACCGGCTCATTCCAATCACTGCCATCATCAGTCAGTAACTTTTGTTCCAACGCCCAATCCCAAACTTCCTTATGGTCTACGAGCCAAATTTTAGCCTCTGAGCTACCAGCAGTAGACTCATCAACAACCTTACCCCGTTCTACCCAGCTTTCAACAGTCTGGTCAGAAGCATTTTTCTCAAGCGCCTCTATTCGCCTCATATCATCCACCCAATCAGGATTATCGGCCTTGAGTTTATCCCTTGCTTCTTCCCTTGCCTCATCATCCTCAATATACAGTAGTGAGTCTTTATCACCATATCCGGATATTATATCAAATAAATCCCTGTGCTTTACCTTGAGTTCCAATGCGGCTATCGGGGTATCAGGTATATCAAGTTCAGCCCACTCACTGTAATCGTGGTCTTTAGCTTTAATAAGTTGAGTTTCCCAGCTATTCCAGCCGAACTCCTCGCCGGTCTCTAGGTAAGCAAAGTGTGTTTTAGCTACTTCCTTTGGAGGCAGGTATTCCTCTATCGCAATATCGGGAATATCAAACTCACTCATCAGGCGTTGAGTCTCATCATAGGCTTCCTGAGTAAAGGCATCTGCTTGTCCCCATACCGCCAGTTGCGCATTTTCTTTAGAGTTTGACATCAGCCAATTTCGCCTAGGGTTAATTCCTATCTCATCCTTATGCTTCTCAAGAAATTCTGCCTGCTCCTCTCCGTCAGTTATTGCGTGGTATTGATTAAGTAAAGAGAACTGCCTCTGCGAGATATTACCAAGATGAGCGTTTCTGGTTCTCTCATCCTTGTCAAAGGCTTCTACCGCCTCCTCACCCTTATATGTCACATCCTTATATTTACCATCTGGCTGCAATTCTCTAATAGTCCATTCAGCATCATCGCCAGCAGTAACCAGCTTTTCCCTATCACGCCACATCTGGTAGTAGTCAGCAAAGGTCGGCCCCTTTTCAGTGTCAGCGTTCATTAAGTAGAGCTTCTCATTTGGCAAAGTCTTCAGATGCTCGTTGATAATACGAGCTTCAGCAATAGCTTTTATATAAGGCGGAAAGCCCTTCTCTTCCGTTAGCGTTGCTGGGTCAACTCCCGCAAATTGAGAAGATGTATCAGACCAGAAGTCTTTAACATCATAGGCGGGTTCAGTTATTCCGTAGGGGAGGTTATCAGAATACTTTGGCAAACCCAATTTGGGGAAGTTCTCAATCCAGTCCCCTGTATATGTCTGAACGCCAGCACCTAAAATAGCCGGTATAGCCACCATCGCTGCTCTGGTAGGGTCTTCCATATATGCCTCATAAATATCCCAAACAGCGAATGGAGCTACTCTCTCAATCCACTGCTTCTTGTCGGCAACATCTACTTCCTCGCCGATAAAGTTTTTGCCAGTCCAGAAATCAGCAATTATAGCAGCTAACGGAGACGCTTTACCCCTTAAAAAGTGTGTTGCTGCCGTCAAGGGATTAACCTCATATTCAGCACCAGTTACACTAGATAGTCCTGTTCCAGTAATTACACGAGTCAGAAACACTAGATACTGTCTAAATCCACCCCATGGGTCAATCCTGATATTACCTATCCGTATGCTCATATACTCGGCGTTGCGAGGGTCTTTCTCCACTTCCCACAAGCCCAACAAATTGCCGAGCAATACCAAGCCACCAAACCCACCGACAAAGGTAACCAGGTCTTTCCATGCCTCAGCCCTTATTCGTGGGTTAGCTGAAACCAGATGTCTTGGTGATAAGATTCTACCGAGTGCCAGTCTCGGAGCAAAGAACATTGCGCTTAAAACAGGGGCTAACTCTTGAGCCTTGCCAAGTTGCCCCCTACCCGTTAAATCGGTAAGTAACTTGGCAAAATCGGTCATCTCCTTCTCAATGCTGAAGGACTCCCCGGGCTTTAATTTAATTTCACCTGACGCTATCTTTTCATTTATCCTGAGCATAGCATTATAATGATTCTTGAATATCCTCCAGTTATGCTCATTCGTGCCAGTAACAAAAGCTCTGGCAGATAACTTCACATAGGGTATCTTTTGGGTCAAGTTGGGTATAGTCCTCTCACCAGTAAGATAACCAAACTCCTCAACACCCCTCCACTGAGAAGTCCCCTTTGGTAGTTCCAGTGGTCTAAGAAAGTCAATGCCGATTTTGTCATACAGATGGAATAACGGGTCCTGAGTAATCCGTTCCCAAGATGCCTCAGCAGCCTTCTGGTTCCACAACGCCTTCCACGCCTCTACATTGGCATTAACAAAATCCACTTTGTGATTGAGAATAAGAGGTGCTTGCTGCCTCCAGAATGACATATCAAAGGATGCTTTGTTCGCTCTCAGGAAGTTTCCGATGTCAACAGGACTCCAAGCAATCTCTTTCAAGATACGGATTATTTTGTCTCTCCCTGGTCTAGGGAAGAACGGCATTTGATTTATAGCATCATCTATTGGTGGCTCATACGGAGGTATCGGCGGCTGAGGATATGCCTTATCACGGGCTTGTAATACCTCTATATCGTAGGCATCCCTTGTTATTTCACCTTTAGCTAACTTTATTCCTAACTCAAGTTTTCTCTGGGCATATTCTAATTCCGCAGGTGTTCTTAAATCACTCACCGTCAGGTCAGAGGGTTTCTCTAATAATGTTCCTTTGCCAAAAGGACGGCTAGCCAGGTTACGAAGCCAATCTGCCATCTTTTGGTCAATCGGTAAAGGCGGCTTGCCTACCTCCATGTATAAGCCCTCAATCACACCTTGTAATGACTTGCCTTCCTTAGCCCCCTTCTCTATCGCCTCAAAAACTTGAGGCTGTTCGCCAAACACCCTTTGTAATCTGGTATAGGCAGACCCGCCTCTAACACCAGGTTCTCTAGGTATCGGTTTACCCAGCAAGGCATTGGTAAGAGCCTCAGTGGTAGACATCATCTCAAACGGCTCCTCTTTGAGGGTATGATAGACTTTGCCGAAGAGGGCATCTCTCATTTCAAGAGTCAGGTCATCAAGATAATCTGTCCTGGCACTAGGCAATTCACCGGACATCGTTTCTCTTATCGCTTGCCTGATTGCCTCTTCAGGGCTTATACCCTCGGAGATAATGAGTTGCTGGCTTCTAGCTTTCAGGTTCTCGGCTCTCCCAGCCCGTGTCTCCCTGCGAAGTTCCCTTGTAAGCTCCCATGCGTTTTCAGCACTTGGGCTTGGGTCAGTAATATATTTACCAAACAAGTCTAAAGTGTGTGTAACTTGCGCGGGTGTTAAAGTCGGAGTACCAGTGGTAGCCAGATTAGTCGCTGCCTCTTTAGCGGTAACATCGGGAAGCGGGGGTAACGGTTCAAGAGCCCCTTTGGGGAGTAGTTGGTTTCTAGCTTCCTCGTAGACCTGGAGCATTTCATCAAGTTGTTTAGCTGTTTTATCCGGGAAGGCATTTGGCTCTTGCCCGTGATAGGGTAAAGCCCTGAGGCCGAGTTCTCTTTCTATATTTTCAATAGCCGCATTTAATTGCTCAATAGAAGTAGCCTCATCCACTTCCTTCTGGGCTTCAAGCCTTGCCAGTTCTATCTGTATATCTTCCCTAGTTCCCTGACCAACGGGTAATCTACCCTTTACAGCTAATAATTTCTTAATCTCTGCAAGGCGGCCTGTCGCTCGTGCCTCTTCGTATTTCTTTAGCTTTAGATAATCATCCAGTTTGGCTTGGACTATCTCAGCTTTTGGAACTGGGACAACTTCTTTGGCTGGCACTTCCTCAATCATACTGGGTTGTATTCCTGCTTCAGGCATCCCTGGTTCAGCAACAGGCGGTGTAACCTCTGGGGTAACAGGAGGCTTTACTGGTTCGGGTTTTACTGGAGGTGGTTTTACACCTTCGGGAAGTGCTTTAATACTTTCTACTGCTCGTCTTAATTCTTTAGCCAACACTCTTATATTAGATGATAAATTGGATAGGTCTTCTGTAATAATTAGTTTCCCTAATTCTGTGAGTTGTCCTTGCTTATCAAGCCACCCTAATCTAATCGCTGCATCAGCCTGATAACCTAACTCAGTAAACTTTGCCATCTGCTCCTTAGTAAAAGTAGGTAAGGGTTCTGTAACCTCTGGGGTAACAGGCACAGCTTCGGCTTTAGGAACAACAGGTGTTTCCTTAATAGCATCCTTTACAATCTGCTCCCCTTCCGGGGTTTTAGCTATTTCATTCGTAGCCATAACCTGAGCTTCTTCCTCTGTGGCTCCGGCGTCTTTGAATTTAGCTATTAAATCATCAAGTTCAGTCTGGGTTTTAGGGGGGAGTGCCTCCTTAAAACTCCTAAAGGATGCACCGCCACCCAGAAGAGCAAAGGGAAGTGAGGCTATTACCCCCTTGATAAACGCCTCATCCATACCCTCCAATATTGATTTAGTCTCGTCATAGTGCTTAATAATAGCGTTGTGTGCTCCCTGTGTTACAACTTCCTCCAAACCCTCTACTGTTGGGATAACACCCCCCACTATTGTTGCCTTTAATATTCTATTTGAAGTAACTTTAAGTAATGTATCCCAAAAGGGCTTCGTGGCTTGCTTGACTGGTTTAAGGAAAATACCAATGAGGGGAAGGCTTGTTACTGACTCAACCCCGCCAGCTACTGCACCATAAAGAAAGCCCCACTTTACAGCATCTTCAAAGGGGATACCCATATCCATTAGTTCCTTTGTCATCTCGGATGCCTCTGGCGCACCTGCAACGCCCATACCCGCGGCTATCCCTGCTATAACATTGCCTCCGGTGGCTGTTGTTACAACACCTATAGTTCCCATCACGCTAAGAGAATAAGCAAGACTACTTGAGATTGTATAGGCAAAATAACCTGGGTCTTTGAAAAGCTCGGTGTGCTTAAAGGGGTTTAGCTCATATTCAGGTTTAGGGGTCAATTCAGGATGCTTCGCAATCCATTTCTCTTCTTCCTCAACATGCCTCAAAAACCGTTCCTGTGCATCCCTAGTTATATCACTGCCTACCCGCTCCCGCCATTTCCACATCTCTTCTGTATGAGGGATACCACCTGTCCCAATAGTTACAACTTCTCCTTCAGGAGTCATCATTGTTTCCCTTGGTAAAATATCTGCAAAGAGGGCGGGGAGAAGGGAAGTAACAGTTTGTTTTATGCCACTGATAAAATTAACCCCACCTAAATATAGTGGGTCTATAACATTATCCTTTAGCCATCCTTCTTCCTTAAATTCCCTTATCTCTTGTTCAATCGTTACTCCAAGTAAAAAGAACTTATCAATCCACTCATCGGTAGCGCCCATCATCTTGAACATCTGTTGAACTTCAGGAGTCCTACCGATAGTCCAGACATCTTGGTAGAACTGCTCAGGATTGTCAGAAGCGTAGGTTAAAACCTCAAGAGCATCTCTCTCTGGGAAGACCTTGCCGAATATCTGCTCAGGCTCTAATGGAACTTCGTGAAAAGGTTTTTCATGAGCCAACTCAATCTCGTAACTCTCCTTCGTATAGCTCAAACCCTCCGGTGAGGTAATACTGAAGTCAACAACCTCACCAGCCTTGCCGGTAATGACATCACTAATCTCCCACTTCTCAGGCGTAATTAGTGTAGGCTTTAAGCCATCGCCTTTCACCCCGGGAGCCAGCTTTAGCATCCAGCCTTCTTCTATATCAATACCGTATTCCTTAGCCTCAGGGCTGGTTAGGAATTGAGGAGCGGTGGGTATAGCTGGCTTCTTTCGCTTCTTAAAAGCCAGAGTTAGTTCGGGTATCAGCTTTCTGGTCTCTTCTAATGATGTCCCGTAGCGTTGCAATAATTCACTTATGCCGTTCAACTATGCTTACTCCTGTGTGTTACTATAAACCACGCGATTGATAGCCTTATCCTGAAAGGTTGCTTCAAAATATCAGAGTAGAAAGCCCTCCAATTCTTTCTACTTACTTGTCTTATCTTCTTTGATACTCTTTGGTTCATCTATCCCGCCTCTACTGTTTCAGTAGCTTGGGTGCGCTTGAGCTGGGCCTGCTCCATCAATTTCTCTAAGGCACCCGGTCGTTTGCCGGGACCGGTATCGGATGATTGAAGCTCCTCCATCACCATCTTATCCAGCATATCTTGAGTCAACTTTTCCATTGTCTACCTCACTTGCTCCTGTTTAGCTTCCGACCCTTCCTCAGCAACTCTTTCCCCATGTGCTTCCGCCTTGGCCAGTTCCTCTGCCTCGCTACCGACTGTCGGGTTTATTCCGCCACCACCCCCACCACCAGCGCCGAGAAGCGGTATCATCTGTCTACCGCCGGGAGATTTCAGTGTTTTCGCTGCTGCCTCATTGACAACACCTCCGCGCGCCCTCAGGACATTTCTGAGCCGGTAGTATAAGAGCCAAGCCTGAACATTCTTGCCCTGTGCTATGAAGCTGCTACACCGGTTATACAGGAATAGCGCCTCATCATTCTTCTCAGCTTGCTCGGCAGCTACCCTCTCATCCTCGGCCTCGGGGTCTTGAACCTTTAGAATATCCCGCCTGATACTAAATTCAGATAGTGTGCCTCTGGCAGCTTGAGCTTCTGACAAATTCGCTATCCGTTGCTCCTTTGACTCGGATAGGAAGCGGAATTGGATAGTGTATTCACCCTCAAGGTCGCCTGGCTTATATTTCCTCTTTGCACCCTCTTCCCCGATCTCAACACCCACGCCAACCTGAATAAACTGTTTAATTACCATCTTAAAGAGCTGCTGGTAGAATATAGCCTTAGCCTGCAAGCGTGGTAGGAATATCTGATCCCGGCCACTGGTAACTCGGGCAATCGCCACCGCAGACAGTGGGAAGGTGAGGTTGCCGTAATCAATAGCCGACAGACCGCCTTGCTGTATTCGGGTATAGAGTATGGCGTAGAATAGCCTGGTGGCGTTTCTTATATCATTAACCGGTAGCGCTTTATAGCCACCACCCTTCTCCACTGGCACGACAATCCTGACACCGAATGGAGGACGCGAAGGCTTTGTTGCCGCGATACCAAGCTCACTCTCATATTGCATACCGCCGGCAAACGAACCGACATTTAAGGTTTGGAGTATAGAGGCCGTCCTATTCAGCTCCGGGAACATAGCCCGGTTGGACCAGAAGATACTCTCGCCTATATGCGGAAAGGCGTCCTTATCCTGAAGCATAGAGCCGGAAGCCGAATGAGCGATAACAAAAGGCACATAGTCGTATGGAGTTTTCTGGTTCTTCAGATTGTCTTGCTCCGTGTAGATGATATTCTTAGCGGGCAGATACAGGTCTACAATCTCGGCTTCGTCCTCTACAATATCCTTTTTATATTCTTCCTTGATAGAAGATTTAGACCGGAAATAAATAGGGGCAGCCCACTTCAAGCCTTTCATTCCTCTATCATAAACGAAAAACCTGACATCTTTAGGCACGACATCTATTATAAACTTGCCTTCCTCTTTACGGCAGAGACTCTCCGCTGCGATAGAGCCTCTAACGCAAATCTGCTCATTCAGAAAGGCGTCCAGGCAGAGTATTTCCCGGTTGACAAGCCCATCATCTATATCGTAAGAAATATCTTCAATGAAGTTCTCAATCGTGGTGCATTGCTTCTCAGAGAGGGACCGGCTTTTAATCACTGTCTGCCTCATACAGCCTGCCAGCGTAGCTATAGAGCGGAGGGCGTAGGTATTGGGGTCGTTGAAGGTAACATTTATCACATCAGTCATCTCGGTCGTGCCGTCCGGGTTCATCATCTTAAACGCGTCCATGAAGTAAAGAGCCTTGTCCCCATCATAGCGGTCAAAGAGCGGTTGAAAGTCGGCAGCCTTATCCGCTACCATCTTTGGGTAATCAGTTTCTGTTTCTTGCATAGTCATATATCACCTCTGCTTTAAGGGAATAATCCAGATGCCCCAGCACTAATAACACCAGAGCCGACAAGGATGCCAACCACTATCCAGAAAGTCTTTGATAGTTTATAGTGCTTTCTCTCAAGTGCCTGGTGGTTAAGTTTTATATTCTTAACTTCACCGACCAAGCCGGTATCAGCACCGCCGGCACCTAGCAGACAGGTTTTAAGTTCTTTCCCATTAGCATTGGTTTCATCAAGCACTCTTCTTTCGTCTTTGGTTAGAGCCATAATTATCTCCTCCTTACCATCTCCATACCGGCAGAGTGCCTCCTACTGCTACCGATGAAGGTAGAAACAGCAATGCCACCATATCTGCTCGGTCCGGTGATTTTGAGCCCCTGGCTCTCATTTCCTCTTTAGTTTCCATGGCCAATTTTCCATTCTTGTAGGTATATCTAATATCGGCTAATTGAGCAATCAGTTTCCTATCATCGGGAATTGAGACTCTCTCATCGGTAAACCTTTTTGAAAGAAGCCAGTATAGTTCCGCCCTCCGATTCAGGAACCGCTCCTTATCCACAGCCGGCGAGTTTGACATCACTCGGTCAATATGGAAGCCCTCTTTATCCAGAATATCGCAGTCATCAACACCGATACCCCCAGCATCAATGCGACAGACAGAGGGGTTATCTTGTCTCAAGTGCCGTGCTGTCCTTCCAGTCGTGTAGTGTATTCCCTCATGCCCCCACACCTCCATTCCCAGCAGCCTATCCCCACGCCTGGTACCATACACACTCTCACAGTCGCCATATCTAGCTACATCCAGAGCCGCTACGGTATCGCCTTCGTCATCCACCTTCCTACCCACCGCAGCCTCTAGCTCCGGCAGATTAAACAAGTTCTGAGCACCCTTCTCCGGGAAGTTACCCAGGACATAGACCTGGAACGAGAACGAGCCCTCACCCCACTCCTCCAGCCTCTCAGCCACCCACAGGGGATTGATTAAGTAAGGACAAGGCATCTTCTTCAACCACAACCCATCCTTAATCTCCCACTCCGCTATGCCTATCTTATCCTTCCACTCACCCGTTCTAATATCGTCCAGTGTTATGTTAAATGCAATAAAATTCGGGGTATCAAAAGCACTAATGCAGAACTGCTTATACAGTGGGGAGTCAAATGTCTCTCTATATGCACCTGTTGGTTGTAGCGGATTGCCCAGGATAACCACCTTAGCGTTCCCGGTGCTCATCGGCGTCTCAATGGCTCTATACACCTCATCGGGTATGCCCGGTGCCTCGTCTATTATTATCAGGATATTGGGAGAGTGGACGCCCAGTACATTCTCAGCATCATCCGTGCTGAACCCCAGGGCAAACCAATCCTTGTCCATCTCTAGCCGGGTCGCCAGTAACCGACCGCCTAACGGGAACTTGCTACCCTTATAGGCCGTCCATATCTCCTTCCACATCTCAATCTCTACCTGCCGGAAGGTCTTGGCCGTGGTCAGGACGATACTAGGCTGATGATTGCTCAAAAACCACAATACCAGCCTGCCAGCCGTGAAGGTCTTGCCGCTGGCGGTGCAACTCCTTACAGTTACCCTCGGACTGGATGCCACCAACATCACTAACTCCCTCTCAAATGCCGTCAGAGCACAGCCTAAAACATCCTCTATCCACAGGTCAGGCCTCTCTATGGCCTTCCGATGTAACTCAACCGCTTGCTGCTCTATGTCTGTTACCATAATGCTTTACCTAACTCTATATCACTCTCTACTTCGTTACCCCACGCATCCCAACCTTCTACTTTTCTACGGGCAAAGAGTTCTATACGGGAACAATCTGGGTAAAGCAAGGATATTCTGTCCCTGACTTCTATTGGCTTTCTACTATGTTCCTGCCTCGGTGAAATGATAACAGAGCCAATATCATTCCTTACGGGCTTCAACACCTTCCCCCTCGTTCCAAGTAGGCACACTTCGGCATTTGATTTAGTATAATATCCCACACCAAAGAATGTTCCCATATTATTTGCGTTTAGTTTGATCCATGTGAAGCCTACCGTCTTATACTGAAATCCCCACGCTTTAAAGACCTTGAGCTGTTCCTCCATAAAGGGGAAAGTAACCCACAAGAACAATACGGCGTCACCCTCAACGATTGACGCAATCGGCAGAGACTTAATGTCTTTCATTGTCATCAAGTCATAATGTCCATTCGCACCACCCCGAAAGCGTGTCTTGTGATTAGCCCGACTATTGTATTTCCACGGCGGGTCAGCATATATTATCTGGTATTTCATTTGGTTCTCTCTACGCAATTAGAATTTGAAATTGAAAATTGAGACTAAAATTGAACTTGAGATGGGGATAGAAAAGAACTTCGTGGGCAATTAGAATTATTGCCGTTATATATTAGACCCACCCCGTGTCGTCGGAACCCCTCGTTCTGATGGTAGGGGGGTCTTTTAAGGGTATGCCCCCTAGCCTCGTCCCCTGTAAACAAGATTGGTCAGGTAAACTATGACCGGCATCCCACTCGTCTGTCGTCTATGTATCGTGGGTGGGATCGGCGCCTAGTTCCTGGCCAGGTGATAGAGAAGCCGCCACATCGGAGGGCAGCGCCATAGTCTAATCCAGTCTACCCCTTCAAGATAGAACACTGACCGGGTTATCACCCAAGACGGCACCACTACAACCACTTTAACTTTTAAATTTTCCATATCTCCTTATACCCCCAAACTGTCCCCTCCCCTTAACAATCCCCTCCCCCCCTAACCCCCCCCCCCTCTTTTATATATATAAACTAGATGGAGCGAAAAGAGGTGACAGCCTGTGTTA
>SDBT01010907.1_pt1 | contig 14644 bp, 9 predicted proteins | sample 2277101 | NCBI WGS metagenome assembly SDBT01 (sample SAMN10404973, study PRJNA504765) | marine sediment metagenome | isolation source: marine sediment core GS10_PC15, 103 cmbsf | place: Arctic Ocean: Southern Knipovich Ridge | collected 2010
ACCAAAACGGGCCACCGCTTTGTAGGCGATGGCCCATCTGGCACGTGTTGGTACAGCTTTACTAGGAGATGGCTTACGAACGTCGTTTCCTGGCCAGCCCCACCCCGCCGAGCAGCATCAGTCCAATCGTCGCCGGCTCGGGGATAGCCATCCAATTGAGATAGCCCTCAAGATTGGTATACCCGTCGCCGGTGAAGTCGCCATTGTTGTCGGCCAGCAGGTAGTCCAGTTCCGGGTGGAGGGCTTCCCACCAGTCGGGCATGCCGTCTTGGTCGGCGTCGGGGGAGCCGTATACCACCGACAAGAGGGGATAGCCGCCGACTTCGGACTGCGAATCGATAAGCCCCCCGGTCTGATTGATGACTTCGCTAATCAGGCGAAGGTCGACACTATCGCGCTTCCAAGGCAAGGCCCCGGCGTCGGCCAAGACGGTCGCGTACGCCTCGTCGGCCGTTTGCGTGGTGACGGGGGCCAGGGCCCATGGGGTGCTCTCCTGTGTATAATCGCCGACGAACATGCCCCAGCCCGTGTTGGTACCATCCAGTACCCCGTCCCTGTCGCTGTCGATCTTGTTGCCGCTCTGGTATATCTTCATGTTGTTGGGGGCGTTGGACTTGAACGCGACCGTGAGCTTGTTTGAGCTCGTCACAGACCCGGCGATGAGATAGTTGCCGACGTAGTTCATCAAGATTTGGTTGCTTGCGCCGCTGCTGAAACCGTTCTGGCCGTTGTTATGCGTCACATTGTTGCGAAAGTCGAACGCAAGGCTCTGGCTGATGTCATAGGTTCCGGGGCATGGGTTGCGGTTGTTGTTGTTCGTGTAGAGGTTATGGTGATAGGTCACGATTCCGTCGCCGCTGACGGGCTTGATGAGGCTGCCATGGGCGTGGCCCTTCGAGCCGCCGGGATCATAGCGGGAATCCCAGGCGCCGTGGTAGAGGCCGGTCTGGTTCAGGCCCTCGGCAATGATGGAGTATTGGACCGTGATATTCTGGAATCCGCCGCCGGCGCAACTCAGGTTCTCATCGATGCCCCAGGAGGCCGAGACGTGGTCGACGATGATATTCGACCCGAAGAGGCTGACCGTGTCGCCGCTGAACCCTCCTGCGGAGCTGGGCCCCTTGAAGGCGTCGCCCGGGCGAACGCGGACGTGGCGGAGGATCACGTTATTGGTGAAGATCCCCAAACCGTAGTTTATGATGCAGATCCCGTCCCCGGGGGCCGTCTGTCCGGCGATCGTGATGTTGGGCTTGCTAATGCCCAGTCCGGACGCCAGTTCGATCACGCCGCCGACGTCAAAAACGACGGTTCGCGCCGAGTAGGCGCTGTCCAAGCCGTAGCGTAACGATCCCAGGCCGGAATCGTTCAGGTTCGTAACGTGATAGACGTCGCCGCCCCGGCCGCCGGTGACGTAGGCGCCTTCACCCTCCGCGCCGGGAAACGCCGGAATCTGCGCCGTCGCGGCTGCGGCCATCATGAACACGACGGCCGCGATAACCAAGGCCCGTATTAGTCTTCCCATAGCGAATCACTCCTTACAAGTCGAGAGATACAGATCTCCCAGTGGTGGAATTAGAATTCCCTCCCGAGGCCGGCATGGTCGCGATGTGCGTTTCGGCACAGCGCCCTTGCGGCATAGTTGCTAACAACCGTCCCCGGCGAATACAGCCTCTGCAAGCGCGTCCTTCCTAACAACTTATATAGCAAACAAGATACCATAGTTTGCCCGATCTGTCAAGGGCCTTCTGTGAATCGGTAGTGTCAACTATTGTGTGTAAGTTCCCAGCTTGTGCCATCGGGCGAGTTGTCCTAAGACGGCTCGCCACGCTCCCCTCCGCTCAGCCGCATGACACACCCAGTCACGCAAACTTACACACAACTAATTACACCACTCTGCAAATCCTAAGTTTTGCGGTCTTTGTGTCAGGCCCACAACTAAGCGCCCAGCTTGTATATGCTCGCCCCGTCAGAAACACACGTTGTTAGCCCAACAGGTCAAGGCTAACCGGACATACGCCTGGACGGCGAGCGTTGCGTCCATTTCACCCATTGTTCAAAACCTGACTGAACGGCTGAACGAGACCCGCATCCGGCCCTTAGAGCCTCCCGAGGCCGAGGAATTATAGGCGGGCATTTCCGAAAATCCGAAAAACTCGGCGGAATTCTCCAGGGGCGGTCACAGGAGTCAGTTAATAGGGAAGAATTGCCCTCCCGCGGCGCAGGCCGGGCCAGCCGCCGCGAATGCTCGGGAGGATGCTCGCGAAGCCGCCCGAAAAGCTCCGCCCGTCATCACGGCGAAGGTTTCCTTTTCGCGCGGGCGATAGTTGCTCCCCGACCGCCTCCACAGTTGCCCGCCGAGGTCGGCCGAGCCGGAAGACGACGCCGGCGGGCCCGGTTTCCCAGACCCGCCAGCCGTTGCATCAGGTACTATGCACACACCTCAGCACTGCAAACAACCCGGACGCCTATCGCGCCTGGGAACTAATCGCAGAGGCTGTTGAGATACTCTTCCAGATTGGTGTAGCCGTCGCTGTCGAGGTCTCCGTTGTTGTCAGCGACGTTCGGGTTGGTCCCGTAACTGGTTTCCCAGCTATCCGGCATGCCGTCCTGGTCGGTGTCGGTCGGCGCGCTGCCGGTGGCGTAGGCGGGATAGCCGCCCACGTCGTCCTGGGAATCGATGATGCTGCCATCGTCATCCCAGCAGTCGGCAAGTACGCGGGCGTCGACTGAATCCCGGCTGGGTACGGTCGCCCCGACACCACTGAGGATGTCGGTGGCGGCGTCGTCGGCCGACTGTGTGGTGACGTCCTCGAACGTGAACGCCGACACCTTATCGTCATAGTCGCCGTCGAACATGCTCCAGCCGGTGTTCGACCCGTCCTTGTTGCTGTCCCGGTCGTTGTCGATCTTGTTACTGGCCTGGTAGATGTCCATGTAGTTGGAGTCGAAGCCCTTGAAGGCATAGTTGCCGCCGGACTCCGGGCCCTTGACGATGTAGTTGCCCACGTAGTTCATGTTGACGCGTTCGCCGTCCGCGGTGCTCTGAACGCATCCGCTGCCGGCATAGTTCGTGCCCCAGTTGTAGATGAGGTTATTGCGGAAATCGAACCCCAACGTGTTGCCGCTGTAGGAACCGGGGCGCGGGCTGCGATACTCCTGATGGGCGTAGTAGTTGTGGTGGAAGGTCACATTGCCGCTCTGATACTTCGCACGAATCAGGCTGCCGGCACTATGGCATGTTGCCGGGCCGTACTCGTGGTAGCCGGTGCAATGCAGACCCTCGGAAATGATGCACCACTGAACCGTCACGTCGTCAACCGCTCCGAAGACGCTCAGACACTCGTCAATGCCCCAGGAGGTGGAGCAGTGGTCGATGATGACGTCCTCGCTACCCTCGATATTGATGCAGTCGTCGGCGAAGCCGCCCTCCGCGATGTCGCCCGGGCGAATGCGGAGGTAACGGACAATCACGTCGTCACTGAATCGGATATGCAGCCCGTAGCCGATGATGCAGATGCCGTCACCCGGGGCCGTCTGGCCGGCGATGGTGATGTTATCGTCGTAGTAGAGCTGGATGTCGCCGGAGGTCAGGCGGATCGTTCCGCCGGTGTCGAAGACGATCGTTCGCGCGCCCGTAGCCGAGCTGATGCCATAGCGCAGCGAGCCGGCGCCGTCGTCATTGAGGTTGGTGACGTGATACACGTCGCCGCCTCGCCCGCCGGTCGCCCACTTGCCTTCGCCTTCAGCGCCCGGGAAGGCCGCCGGTGGCGGGGGCTCCTGGGTGCATCGGACCGCCAGCTCGGTGTTGCTTTCCTTCAGAACGGTGGTCCAACCGGTGGTGACGTTGGTGAACGTGCCGGTGATGGAGTGGCCGGCTTCGACCTTGATGATGGTGATCTCCGTGCCGGAGGCCGGCGCGTAAGCGCCCACGTACATCTCCAGAGTGGCCCCTGCGGTGATCGTCACATTGCCGTCGATGTCCAGTCCAGTGTGATCGGCGGCGGCTGTGCCCTCTACGTCGACTTGGAGGGTGCTGCTTGCGCCGATGGTCATGTTCCCGACCGCATCCCAGTCAGCGCCCTTGTCGACATCGAGGATGTCGGTGACGGAGACAGCCGCGACGTCCACGTCTCCGCCGCTGACGGTCATCGTGCCGTAGCCGCTGCCGCCGACGTAGAGCGTTCCGTTGATCCCAAGGCTGCCGCCGGACATGATGAAGATGCCGGTGCAACTGCTGGTCTCGCCGAGGTTGACCCAGCCGGCGACGTCGAGTGTCCCGCCGCTGAGTTCATAACGGCCCCTGCCGACGCTGTGATCGTATCCCACGCGCATATTGCCGCTGTAGTCAGCTAGGCCGCCCTCGTGGAAGATCCAGCCATCGCCCGTACGGTAGGCGAGGTAGCAGTCCTGGGCCGTGATGGTCCCGCCATACTGGTAGTACTTGCCCTCGGTGTTGGTGTCGTAGCTGGAGGACCCGTCGCCGACGATCAGATCGCCGGTGCCCAGATCGACGTCGCCGGTCTGGTAGGTCTTGCCGTCCTGACCATTGTCAAACCCGGTCTTGAAGAAGTTGTCGTCGGTGACCAGCGTTCCGCCTGAGGCGATGGTCAACGTGGCGGTGCTGTTGTCGTAGACGTAGATTCTATAGCAACTGGCGGTATACCCGTTGGGGATGGTGCAGTGGCCGTTGGTTTCCCGGATCTTCACCTCGTCGTCAACGTCAGGTATGCCGCTGGGGCTCCAGTTGCCTGAGGAGTTCCAGTTGCCGGTCGTGGTGTCCCAGGTTTTCACGGTGGCAAGTGCGCTGCTCGATGCGATTGCCAAGATCAGCGCTACTGCGATAATGTACATATGCGTTTTCATTTGTTTGTTGCCCCTACTCTAGATTCCTTTTGCTTCTGTCTCGGCCTTATTGCCGGCCTTCGGTCGGCCAGCCGTCAGGCCCCGATGCGGGGTCGCACATCGCTTCCCCAAGCTCTATTAAAACCCACCCGTTTAAGAACGGCCCGATCGGCGAACCGGCTCGGCAAACAGAATGGCCCAAAGGCCCTTGCCATGCCGGCGTGTCACGGATCGCTCCCCCAGCGTCCCGCCGGACGCATCACTGAATTCTCATCACCTCCTTCCGGGCTTGCCTGTGAGGATGGACTTGCCTGTGTTTCATTACACGGCAACCTTAGCAGGGGGATGTGCCAACATAGTGTCACGCCTCCCGGGATTTTTGTGGGAATTGGGATTTTTCCGTGCCGGCAGTTTCATGACAATGAACGAGTAACTGCCGCACACTCGGCTCGGGGAAAGTGCGCAAGAGATTAAATGTAACTGCATTGGTTGGAGGGTGTTACGGGTCCGTTAGTCACCATCCGTCCCCCGGGGGCCCAATACTGCCTCACCTTGGGCCTAATGGATATCTGCTGCCCTGATGCGAGTAATACCTGGCGCACTAAATTCATGCGCTCGGCGGTACAACTCCGCCACTGCCATAGTGGTGAGAACAACCCTTTGCGAGATTGCTGCTCTATACGCTGGCGCACTTACTTTGTGCGCCTCGTATAAAGAGTTCGCGTTATGCTCTCTGGAAGACAAGCGGAAGAATCATAATCGAGCGATTTGCCTAACTCTCTTTTTTAACATGAGTAAAGGTTTCGGGTTCAGGCAGGTCGCCAGAGTAATACTTGCGGATCACGTTCATTGCGGGCTTCTCGCAGGGGACATAAGAAGTGTCCTTCGCCGGATCGGTCACTTGGCCGGGGTGGTTGCGCCATTCCCAGACGAGGAATCCAGCCACCTGGTCCTGGCCTGTCCATGTCCTGAAGAAAGCTTCGAAACAGTTGGCCTGGGCCGAAGGGTCCGGCTGATCGATGGAACGGTAGTAGTCCCACGGATACTGCGCGCAGGTGACCTGGTTTGGCCAGCCGACCTCCGTGAAGACGATCGGCAGGGCGATGTCCGCTTGCCAGGCGAGAATCTCCTCCTTGATCGGTTTCCACGATTCCACCAGCCGTTCGACGGTCGGCTCGAGCCCGCCGGACAGGTCGTAGTAGGTGGTCATGCCGATCAGGTCCAGCTTGTCCCACCACTTGATCGGGCGGTAGTGATCCCAATTGGCCGAGTAGCTCAGTTTCCCCCGATAGGCGTCCCGCACGCGTCGGATCAGCCCCTCCCACTTCTCAATGTTGGCCTCGGTGGAGACCAGTTCCGATCCGACCATGAACACCTCGGCCTGGCCGGACTCGGCCAAGTAGGCGTAGTGCATGATGTAGTTTTCGTAGTCCTCCCACCAGTCGTCCCAGTTGGGCGGGTTGATCTTTCCCCGCCATTCCCCGGCGCGGGGGTTCTCCAGCAGGACGATCGGCATGAGGAACACCGCCAGTCCGCGACGGTGAGCGTGCTCCATCAGGGCCTCCAGGGCGCTGTCGGCGGGCGTCTTGCGGAGATCGACGAAGATGCTTGCTGACGAGCAGTTCTCCTGGTAGCTCGTGACGACCAGGCAGACGGTGTTCGCGCCGGTGCTGGCGATTTCGTCGATGTACTGGCGGTAAAGGTCGTCCCGCCCGGGGCTGTGGAGTTGGAGGCTGATGCCTCGATACGTCTGGTGGGGGGGCTGAGGGCTCTTATGGGCCTTTGCAGCGGGGCCCGCGGGGCTGGGGTCGGGAATGAACTGGATTCCGATCAGCCCCAGACCGCAGAAGACGAAGACCAGCAGTACGATCAGCTTATCCTTGGACATAGTCTCGACACCTTCCTGTCGTATTGCGCCTCGGGCGCCACACGCCGGGTTGACGGCGACGGTGCGCCAGATATAATAAGTGATTGTGGCACGTCGAGGTGAGAACTTTTGCCTCTCGGCAAGGAGCTTAGTGCGATGGCGGAACGGCACATACCCAATCCTTTTGATGAGCCCTTTTCTGCGCAGGACAAGAAGAAGCGTGAACCGCTGCCGATCGAGGGTTACGAGGCCCCGGAGGAAGAGGCGCCCCAGGCTGAGGGGGAGCTGGAGCCGATCCTGATCGAGGAGGAAGAGCGCGAGGAGGAGAGCGAGCCGGAGCCCATCAGTCTGGTCGAAATGGACGAGCAGGGCGCCTCAGCGGTTCGGACGATACATACGACGCTCGATGACGGCAAGAAGGCCCAGTTCGAAAGGGCGCTGAACATCAACGGGCAGGGCGCGACGCGGTGCCGCCTGTTCCATTGCAAGATCTCGGAAGGACCCCTCGAGCACCTTCAGAACACTATCAACGAGTGGCTGGACAACGAGGAAATCGAGGTCAAGCACGTCAGTCAGGTCATCGGCATGCTGGAAGGCAAGCGAAGCGAGCCCAACCTGATCATCATGGTCTGGTTCTAATCCGGGCCGTCATGCCTGCTCGCCGGGCCGGGCGTCAGCTTTGGGCTCGACGGGCAGATGCACGCTGAAGGCTGCCCCATGGCCGGGACTGCTCTCCAAGGTCAGCCGGCCACCAAGCAACTGGGTCAGTTCTTTCGCGATCGCCAGGCCCAACCCCACCCCGGAAGACTCCTTGGTCAGCGACGAGCCGGACTGATAGAACTTCTCGAAGATCTGCTGCTGATCCGTCTGGGAGATGCCCGGCCCCGTGTCGGCGACGGTCATCACCACTTCCGCTGCGTTGTTCCCGTCCCCGGGTGGGGTACTGGCCGTCGCCGAGAACACCACCTTGCCCCGGGCGGGGGTGAATTTGATGGCATTGGACAGGAGATTGTAGAGCACCTGCTGAAGCTTGCTGCCGTCGGTGGTGATGATAGGCAGGTCTTCGTCGAGCTCGCCAATCAGCTCCAGCTCTTTCTTGTCGGCCAGGGGCTGCATTAACGCCAGCAGCGTCTGGCAGGTGTCCAGCACGGAAACCTTGTCCAAGCGCACCGTCGCCTTGCCGGCCTCAATGCTGGCCAGATTGAGCAGGTCGTTGATCATCTCCAAAAGGTTCTTGGCCGCGGCGCCGATATTCCGGCCATAGCGGCTCGCCCGCTGGTCGTCGGCTTCTCCGAGAAGGTCCGCGAAACCGATGATGCTGTTCAGCGGAGTGCGAAGTTCGTGGGAGATGTTGGCCAGGAATTCCGTCTTGATGCGGTTGGCCTCGAAAAGTGTCACATTGGCCTGGGCCAGCTCCCTGAGCTTCAGGTCCAGGGCGCGGTTGGCCGAGCGAAGCTTCTCATGCTGGTCGCTGATGGCCGAGAGCATCTCGTTGAAGCTCTCGCCCAGCCTCTCGAGCTCATCTCCGGTCCGGACCCGGCTGCGAACCTCCAGGTTCCCCTCGGCCACCCTGTCGGCCATGTCCCGCAGAGACCGCACGGGCCGGAGCACCAGACGCTGTGTGATGAACGTGAAAAGCAGGAACGCCAGCACAGCCGCCAGCACCGCCCCGGCGATGAACATGCCACGCGTCCACCAGAAAAGCGTGCCCACAGCCGCCGAGGCCGGAAGCGTGACATCCACCAGGCCCACCAGCTGTCCGGGCTGAAACCTCCGATGTTCCGAAGCGTCCGGCCCGTGACAACGCATGCAGCTCGGCTCGGCGCGGACGGCGCGGAAACTGCGATAGACGCTTCGTCCCTCACTGTCCTCGGTGCGAAAAACGGCCATGTCCTGCTGCGGGTTCCGCCGGAAGGCCTTGTCGGCTTGTCGCGCCAGAGGGTCCATGGCCTGAGCGGTCTCTGGGTCGACCGGAAGCCGCAAGAGAACCGGACCGCGACGTCCCTCGGAGGGTTGCCCGGCTGTGTGCAGAGCCGCGACCTCGCTTTCGGGGCCGAAGCCCTTGGCCGGCTGGCGAAGGTGCTCGTTGATCTTCAGACGCGTCAGTGCCGCCCCGCGCTGCTGAAAGCTCTCCGCGGCCAAGAGCTCCATGAAGTACCACGGCAGGATCAGCGCCGCGACGATGATCACCAGCACGGAGAAGCCCAGCAGCAGACGGAACTTTGTGGCTAGGGAGATCTTGAGTCGTATCTTGGCCATGGCTGGATCGTTCTTTATGGGAAGCTCGCCGCCTCAGCAAACAACCGACGGCGACATCCGCCAAATGCTCAACGGGTGGATTTAACCTCAACGGAGGCGCCAGGTCAATCCTTGACGACGCAGCGGCTTGTGCCCCGGGCCGCTAAGCGATATTATCATCCCCCCGGAGACCAAGGGCCCCTAACAGAATGACGCTGCATTGGGTCGGTGAACGTAAGGAGAACTTGCATGAATGAGACCAATATCCATGAGGAAGCGCCGGCCCCACCGCCGCCCCAGGCGGTTCAGCCGGTCTGGGCCTATCCCCCCCCGAAGCGCCGCAGCGTGTTTTCCAGGATGTTGCGGGGGCTGATCGGCATGATTCTGGTCGTCTCGATTCTGCTGAATATTGAATTGCTGGCGATTTTTGTTCTAGGCGGCGGCTTCGGACTTTCTGAGGTCCAGCTTCAGGACGGCCAGGCCGATCAGACCATCGCGGTCTACCAGATCGAGGGCATGATCGGGGGCGAGACAGCCGGCCGGTTCGCCCGGTTTCATCGTCTCGTCAAGGAAACCGAGGACATCAAGGCCGTCGTGATCCGCGTCAACTCCGGCGGCGGGGGGGTGGCCGCCAGCGACGAGATCTACAATCACATCCGTTCCATCCGCGAGGAGCTGGGCAAGCCGGTGGTCGTTTCGATGGGCGGCACGGCCGCCAGCGGAGGCTACTACCTTGCGGTCGCGGCCGATGTAATCTACGCCGAGCCCACGACCATCACGGGCAGCGTGGGGGTCCTGGCCGCTTGGCCTGTCGCCAAGGATCTGCTGGAGAAGGTCGGCGTGGATGTGGTCACCATTCGCAGCTCGCAGGCCTATCGATGGAAGGCCAGGGAGAACTTCTGGGAGCAGCCCGACGCGGATGTCCTTGAAGGCGTCCAGGACATCGTCGACCGCATGCACACGAGATTCGCCACGGTCGTTCGCTCCGAGCGGGGCAAGAAGCTCAAGACGACCCGGCGCCAGATCACCGTGCCTTCCCCGGACGGCGAGAGGATCGTCACCGAAATCGAGCCGCTCAACGGTAAGGTCTACCTCGCCGAGCAGGCCAAGTCGCTGGGCCTGGTCGACGAGATCGGTTATTTCGACGCGGCGGTGGCCGAGGCGGCGGAACTGGCCGGGCTGACCGAGCCGCGGGTCGTGCGTTATGCCCGACACCAGACGGCGCTGGAGATGCTGGGCTTCTCCGGCCGAACCGGCCCCGTCATTGACAAGGAACTGATCGATCAGTTCCTGACCCCGCGGATCCTGATGGTCTGGGACGGCCGATAGTTCGTCACTGAAACGGATGAAGCTGGGCAAGTCCTATCTCGGCGCGATGATCATCGCGGTCGGCGCGGTCTTGGCCGGGCCGGCCTTGGCAGGGGAGAACGTGCCGCGCAACGGCGCCGGTTTCGACGCGGCGGTCCGTCGGGCGGCCGAAGAGGGCGCAGCGTTTCTGCTCTCGCGACTTGGCCCCGACGGGCGGTGTCTCTATGAGCCGTCGCCTGACCATCCGCACTTCGGCGCGCTCACGGCCATGTCGGCGGCGGCCTTGCTCTCGGGGGTCGTCGACCACCGTCAGCCCGCGCTGGCCGAGGCGCTCTACTGGCTCAGCCGGCAGGAACTTGGCGGCAGCCGGGCCGTCGCCTGGCGGGCGATCGCCTTCAGCCGGGTCGACGATGACCGGATCATGCCCGTGCTGCGCCGAGACGTAAGCCGATTGATCCAGATCACCTCCGGTCGGGGCTGTTGCGGGCAGGGCCTGACAGCCCTAGCCCCGGGCGGCGCTTACGACAATCTGAGCAGCTTCCTGGCGGTTCAGGCGGTTTGGGCGGGGGCCGGGCGGGGGCTGAGCCCGCCGGAGGCCTTCTGGCGGCGCGTGTATCGACACTGGACGGATCAGCAGCAGATCGACGGCGGCTGGGGGTACCGTCTTCGGCGGGGCGCCCTGCGAACGCGCAGCTACGGGTCGATGACGGCCGCGGGAATGGCTGTCTTGCAGTTGAGCGATTACCAACTCAGAGGCGAGCACTACGCCCAGCCTCGCCTCGCCCGGGAGAACGAGCACATCCTGGCGGCCGTCGACTGGCTGGACGAGAACTTCTCCGCCGACGTCAACCCCCGCAAGGGCATCAACTATTACTACGAATGGCTCCATGCCATTTCCCTCGCCGGCAGACTCACCGGCTATGGGTCTTTTGCCGGGCAGGATTGGCGTCGCGTCGGGGCCGCCGCGCTGCTGGCCTCCCGGCGCAGCGACGGAAGCTGGGGCGTCGGCGACCGGGTGGCGGAAACCGCCTTGGCGGTGATGTTCCTGACCGGCGGACAGGACCCGGTGGTGGTCCGCAAGCTGAAGTGGCCGGGCAAGTGGAACGCTCGCCCGCACGATATGGCCAACTTCACCCGCTATGTCAGCCGGGCCTTTGAGCGCCCGGTCGGCTGGCGGATTCTCGATCTGAAATCTCTCCACCCCGGCAGCGATGTCTCCCCGATCCTCTATATCTCCGGGGCCGGGCCGTGCGAGATGACCGACCAGCAGCTCGCCCGTCTGCGGGAATTCGTCTATCGGGGAGGGATGATCGTCTCCGAGGCCGCCCACAACAATGCGGATTTCACGATGGAGATGCGGTCGATCTATGCGCGTCTCTTTCCGGAATATCCGCTGGGGCGGCTGAGCGACGATCACCCCGTCTATGCCCTGCATTTTTCGTTGGGGCAGATCACAGGCCTCTGGGGCATCACCAACGGCGTCCGCTTGCTGGCGGTGCATTCGCCGCGGGATCTCTCTCTGGGCTTGCAGGGGGGGGGGGACGCATCGAATCGGCCAAGTTTTGAGTTGCTGGCCAACATCGCGCTGCTGGCGACCGATTTCTTGCCCGCCCAAAGCTGGGCCGCCGATTGGCCCGAGGCCGAGGCGCTCGAGCCGGGGGCGATCATCCGCGTCGCCCGGCTCGCCCACGGCGGCAACTGCGACCCCGAGCCGCTGGCCTGGCAGCGCCTGCGCCGTCTCCTCGCACGGCGCCATGGCGTCGCCCTGGAGGTCTCGGAACCCATGCCGATAACCTCTCTGGATGCCGCCGACCGACCGATCGCCGTTATGACGGGCACGGAGAGCTTCCGTCTCAGCGGGGCCGAGCTTGCGGCGCTGGATGACTACTTCGATCGGGGAGGACGACTGATCATAGATGCCGCCGGCGGCGCGCGGGCGTTCGCCGAAGCCGCCCTTGAGCAGATCGCGCCCTTGGCGATGGCCTCGGCGGGGCGGATCGAGCCCTTGCCGGATGAACTGGTCTGCGACGGGCCCGAGCCGATCGGGCGGGTCGGCTATCGCAGGGACTACGCATCAACGCTGCCTCGACTCAGCCGGCGCCGTCATCGGCTCCAGGGCATCTATCGCGGCGAGAGGCTGGTTGTGGTCTTCAACGCCGAGGACCTGACGGCCGGGCTGCTGGGCTGTCCGATCTACCGCGTGCGTGGCTACAGCCCGCCGAGCGCGGCGGCGATCATGACCAACCTGCTTTGCAACCTTGCGGATGTGGCGGGCTCGGCCAAACTGGCGCAGAGGCCGAGTGAACAAAGCTCGGCCCGATAGGGGCCTCGTAGCCCAAGCGTCAAAGCGCTCACGGCCTCCGGCAAAACCCTTTTCGGCTCACGGAGACGGCCACCTGCGCGCATGGAGGGAAGCCCAGAAGCTTGGCCGGGTTCGTCGAGGCCATGGCCCACGCCTGCTGGAAGGATACGTCGCAATGGATGGCGGCATTGATGACGCCATGGTCCAGCGTGAGCGTCGAGCCGGCGAGATTCGTCGCTCCTGGTTTGGCCACACGGCCGTCCCCGGAAACCTCAACCGTTTCTCCGGCAAATTCATAATGTCCCGGGCCGCACCCGGCGGCGACCATGGCGTCGCTGACCAGCACGCTGCGGGCCGGCGTCTTGGCGCGCAGGAAGTTCTTCAGCGTGTGGAACGGGATATGGTGGCCGTCCGCGATGAAGCTGGCCCACAGGCGGTCCTCGGCCAACTGGGTTTCCAAGTAGTTGTCCAGCTTCGGGAGCATCAGGTGGGAGCCGTTGCCCAGATGCGTCGAGAACTTGGCCCCGGCGGCGACGGCCTGGTCGATCTGTTCTTTCGTGGCCTCGGTGTGTCCGATCGCCGGACAGACGCCCGCCTCGGCGCAGCGACGGATCAGCTCAATCGCCCCGCCCAGCTCCGGGGCCAGGGTCAGCAGGGCGACCCGCCCGCCGCTAGCCTCCTGGAGGCGGTCGAGAAACTCCGGTATCTCCCGGGGGGTTCGGCAGAACTTCTTGGAGTGGGCACCGCGCGGGCCGTCCGAGGCGGAAAGGAAGGGCCCTTCGATGTGCAGACCGGGGAAGAACCCCGCCAGAACCTTGTCCCGCTCGACCAGTGCCGCATACCGCCGCGCCCGCTCAAACATGATCTCAACATCGTCGGTCATCAGCGTCGGCAGAATCGCCCCGAGGCCCCTGGCCTCCAACGCCTGGCGAATTCGGTGAAGCGAGTCGGCCCGCCATTGGTCCGGCTCGCCGTTGAAGTCCACGCCGCCGTAGCCGTTGACCTGCAAATCAATCAGGCCCGGCCCGGTGTATTTGGTCGGCAAGTCCGACATGTTGCATACTCTCGTCGCTGTCTGGGGCAGGCGGTCTATTTCGACCGATTCAGCAGCCAGGCCGACGCCTCATCAAGGTATAGATAACAGTTTCCGTGCCTGCGAAGCACCGAGGCCGGCGCCTGCGGGGTGATCTCGCCTTCCAGCGTCATGCGGACCGCCTCGGCCTTGCGCCTATCTGGCACGCTGCATACGATCACCTCAGAGGCCATGATCTGCCGGATGGACATGGAAATCGCCCGGGTGGGCACATCCTCCAGCGTCTTGAACCACCCTTCGCCAAGCTGCTGGCGCCGGCAGGCCTCATCCAGCTTGACGACGATGTAGGGCTCGTCGGTGTCAAAGTCGGCCGGGGGATCGTTAAATGCCAGGTGTCCGTTCTCGCCGATGCCCACGAAGGCCACGTCGATGGGATGTCGGCGGATAAGCTCGTCCAGCCGGCGGCACTCAGCCTGCGGGTCGGCCTGGCCGTCGACATAGTGAAACTCGCCTATCGGCACCGGCAGCTTTTCGGCGAACCGCTCCTTCAGATACTTGCAGAAAGAGGCCGGATGGCCTTCGGGCAGACCAACATACTCATCGAGATGAAAGGCGGTGACCTTGCCCCAGTCGATGCCCTCAGCCGTGGTCAGGGCCGCCAGCATCTCGAATTGTGAGGCGCCCGTCGCGACGATGATGTTCGCGCGGCCCCTGGCGGCGATGGCCCGGCGGATGAGCTCCGCCCCCTGGGCGGCCGCCTTCGTGCCCAATTCCGCCTTGTCTTTGCAGACGACAACATTCATTCAGATCGCTCCTTCTTTGACGGTCGCACGCGGCGAACCGAAGGTTTGCAGGAAAGGCCAGGCCCCGTGCGGACCGTTCATCGCGCACGAGCCGTGCTCTGTCAACCGAATCGACCGGCCTTTTGTCACTTATAATACCGGGCGCACTAAATTCATGCGCTCGGCGGTATAACTCCGCCACTGTCCATAGTGGTGAGAACAACCCTTTGCGACATTGCTGCTCTATACGCTGGCGCATTTACTTTGTGCGC
>SDBT01010908.1_pt1 | contig 14644 bp, 23 predicted proteins | sample 2277101 | NCBI WGS metagenome assembly SDBT01 (sample SAMN10404973, study PRJNA504765) | marine sediment metagenome | isolation source: marine sediment core GS10_PC15, 103 cmbsf | place: Arctic Ocean: Southern Knipovich Ridge | collected 2010
GGCATGACAAGCTTCCTAAATTACAACAAATAGTTCTAATCACTCACTCTAGGCAAACAATCAATCTCATCATCGTAAACTACGTATTGATCTCCACCTGATCTAATCCAACGTATGTCTATGACATACTTCCTTTCGTCTATTTCAGTAGTTGCAGCAAGAAGTTTAAAGATTGCTCTACCATTTGCACCATCTGTCGCAACATCCGCATTCTGGTCAATTATTGCAGCTACATCAATTTTCCTTTCCTTGATGTTTACAGTAACCGTATCACCCGTAATATTCTGAACTACACCATCTATGGACAAGACAAGATCAAAGGTCTTAGTTGTGCCTCGATGAAAAGATTGTATTCTGGTCGTAGACATTTTTCGACCCTCAGACAGCTACACCATTCAATCAGTCTCAAAGTTTACACTGATATTGTCTACAATTACATCAACAGAAAGCATATCGGTAATAACATTCCCATATATCGCACCGACAATAGTAACAGGTGTCACTGACGTACCAAGACCAAGTTGCAATAAATTAGCCAAAATTTGAACTCCGGCACCCACAGGAATCATACGTCCAGTACCCACTTGTAAAAATATTGGCAAGTTCTGTATGCCAACACCAATTAGCTTTTCAAGGCCACTCCCAACTTGAGTAATTGGCCCCAACAATTGTATGCCTTGACCACTAAATACTTGAACACCATTTCCACTTTGCAAAATAGAAGATAAAAGTTGTGATCCAACTCCTGTTTCTAGCAACACACCCGACCCCAATTGCACAAGACCAGCCAATGTTTGAACAGAGGCGCCACTCGGCTGCATCACACCCACACCAGCTTGGAGGAGTGACGCTAATGTTTGAATAGAAGTTCCAGTGAAAACTTGAACACCGGTAGCAGCTTGTATTAAAGAAGCCAATGTTTGAACGGATGTACCACTCGGTTGCATCACACCCACACTGGCCTGTATCAAAGAAGCCAGTGTTTGAATAGAAGTTCCACTCGGTTGCATCACCCCCACGCCAGCCTGTAGAAGTGATGCCAGTGTTTGAATAGAAGTACCCGATGTTTCCCCAGTGATTCCTTCGGCAGCTTGTAGAAGTGATGCCAATGTTTGAATACCAGTTCCGCTTGGTTGCATCACACCAACACCAGCTTGTGTCAATGCACCAAGCACTTGTATTCCATTAACCACAAAAATTTGAACGCCTACACCAGCTTGAGTAAGTGCAGCAAGATTTTGTGCACCATCCCCTTTCGGAAGCATAATTCCCACGCCAGATTGTAGGAGTGAAGCCAATGTTTGAATGGAAGTACCTGTGAAAACTTGAACACCGGCGGCGGATTGTATTAAAGATGCTAATGTTTGAATAGAAGTCCCACTCGGTTGCATCACACCTACACCAGCTTGTACTAAGGAAGCCAGTGTTTGGATAGAAGTGCCTGTAAAGATTTGTTTTCCAACACCAGCTTGTAGAAGTGATGCCAATGTCTGAATGGAAGTACCCGTTGTTTCTTCAGTAGCCCCTTCGGCAGCTTGTAGAAGTGATGCTAATGTTTGAACGGAAGTGCTTGTGAAGATTTGAATCGCAGCGGCAGCTTGTATCAAAGAAGCCAGTGTTTGAACAGAGGTTCCACTCGGTTGCATTACCCCCACACCAGCTTGTATTAAAGAAGCTAATGTCTGAATGGAAGTGCCCGTTGTTTCTCCAGTGACTCCTTCAGCAGCTTGTAGAAGTGATGCCAATGTTTGAATGGAGGTGCCACTCGGTTGCATCACACCTACAGCGGCTTGTACTAAGGAAGCCAGTGTTTGAACACCCGTACTGACAAAGATCTGTTTGCCAACACCATTTTGCGTTAACTCTGGCAAAAGTTGATCCGCCACTCCGCTAGGATGCATCACCCCCACAGCGGCTTGTATCAAGGAAGCTAATATCTGTGCAGAAGTACCTGTGAAGATTTGAATACCAGCGGCAGCTTGTATTAAAGAAGCCAATGTTTGAACAGAGGTACCACTCGGTTGCATCACACCTACACCAGCTTGAAGGAGTGACGCTAATGTTTGAATGGAGGTACCTGTGAAAACTTGAACCGCAGAAGCAGACTGTAGAAGTGATGCTAATGTTTGAACAGAGGTTCCAATAATTTTTTCTTCACCAACTCCAGCTTGTGTCACCGCCGCCAAAGTTAAAACACCAGTCCCACTCGGTTGCATTACCCCCACACCGGCCTGTACCACCGGAGCCAAGGCGTTGGCGCCCGTTCCAGTGAATATTTGTGCCGCAACACCAGCTTGACTTAACGATGGCAACGTCAGGATGCCCGTGCCGCTAGGAGCAACACTTACAGAAACCGTATCGAAAACAACATCTGCGGTGCCGGTGTTCTCATAGAAATATAAGATATTACTGCCACCAGAATCAAACTTACAACTCAATCGGTTCGCTGTAACAGCATCATTAAGCTCAGTATCCGATGCTCCACCACCATCCACATCATCATCATGATATATATCTGCGTCTGCATCGTTGGCATATAATAAATGAACATCAGTTCCGTTGACAGCAAGGCAAGCAACTACAAAAGGAATAGACGAACGACCGTTCCCCTCTACAGTATTATCACTGACACTCGCAGTAAGGTTCGCAGTAGGAGCCGCAGCACTTGCCCAATCCGCTACAGCAACATCATTCGCAGCATCAATATAAGGAAAATAAATTTTGTCACCACTGTCAATGACACCGGGGGCAATCAAAAAAGTGGCGTCGTCAACGCCAGCATCAATGGCAGTGTTAGTACCCAAAGCATCGGCACTACTGATAGAGATTGTTCTAAGACTTGCAGGCACATCGTCAAGCTTGAAAGCAACCGTAACTCTATCAGAACCGTCGGGACCCACCATTATTGGATTAAGTGAATTGGCAACCAATGTTGAAACTGATCCCCAACTGCTAGTTTTAATAGCATAGAAGGTGTCGGTAGCTGAACCATTTTTACCCGTAAAGGCAACTACAACATCCCCATCACTTCGAAGAGCTAAAGAACACCCCGGACTATCTGGAATACCATCAAAATTTGCATGATCGCCAATTCTTGCCACCTGTTCATCAAATGTCGTAAACTTATCTGTCCCCGGATCAAATACATGATAAGCAACCCGGCCATTTTCTTGTTGAGTTGCTATATGAATATCATCTGAAACATTGGCTATTACTTCAGAGTAAAAAACTTTAACGAAATCTCCACCAGCATCATCTTTCCAAAATCTTATTTCAATAGCTTGTAATTTTGCATAAGTCCATCCTCCAGATGGAGTAGTTAGAGTAAAGAAGTAAAGGGTGTTGGTGGTATTTACTACTTGAGTAGTATCAAGTAAAGTTTCAGCGGCAGCATCTGTTGTAACACGAATACCAAGTGTTGGTGTACCCGCCGTCGCTGATGCAAACACTGTAATACTAACTGAATTTATCGTTTCTCCAGAACCAGGAGCATCAGTTCCTCCCCCTTCTAAATAATTAGAAGATGATGAACCCTGTGTACCAGTTTGACCAGAATTGAGCGGGACCTTAATAAAAACATTACCATCATCTGTCCAGACAGACGAAGGATCACTTATACTGTCACTAGCATCAAATAAATACGCATCTTTATTATCTGCATAAGCCCACAAACTCTTAACTTTACTGTTACCAAAAAGTAACTTCCGTCCACCATCCTGTGCATCCCAATCACTGTCAGCCGGAGAACCAACGGTAGTCTTCATCGCAGCAATAGCGAATTCATCCGTAGTTACAAAAATTCCATACTTAGCCATTAGATGTCAAACGGTCCTGTAAAGTAATTCTGATCCGGGAATTTAACATCGGAGAGGTTGGTGAAAGCCACACTAATATCAACTTCATTGTACCTAATCGCGCCACCATCACTATAAATATAGGCTAGCTTCGTGCCGGAGCGGTCATAGATATTTGGGTAGACTCTATTAACTGTTACAGCATCAAGAGCCTCTATATCAGTACCCCAACCTGAACCTGTATCTACGTCACGGAAAATATCTAGCTGGAGGGCATGAGAATACATAAGATGCCGATCAGTGCCATCCAACACGATGGCGTGAGCAGCACTACTGTTTACAACTACAACATCATTGTCGGAAACATTATTAGTTTCAGTGTAGCTCGGTGTATCTGCGCTAGTGAAACTTACAACAGAGGTTTCATTATCCGCATCTAACCATGGAACGTAAATAGTCCCAGATGAATTAACACCATGCCCAAATATATAATTTGCCGTAGCTGCATTCTTGGTTGCACTGAAAGCACTTGGGAAAGTTTCGAGACTGTCGTCGCTCCCCATACGTCGCTGGAATGCTTCTTCAATGTCATCATTCTTGAAAAAGATGTGCATCCGGTCGCTAGTCCCGGCCACAATAACCGGCCCAGTATAATGATCAGGATCACCTGTATCACTTATCTGTGTAGGCCCGCCCCAAGTCGCCCCATCATTATCCGAACGATTAGCATCAATCTGGGCATATTCGGTGCCCATGAGCATATCGGGATCACCCTGGTAGACAACCACAAGATCACCACCAATGGACTCTACGGCAATTGAGCAGGCTACGGCGTTGGGGCCGGCGTCGTCAGTGCCGAGGTCTTCTATTCTAATTTCAGTTGTAAATGTGCCTGTAGAAGTAAGATCGACTGATGTATAGTAGACATCGTGAGGGTTTGTAGATGCCGCACCATCTTTTTGAGCCACAATATGTACAGTATCATCCTCTTGTACACACCAGATAGAAAGCAAGGCTTCAGTTCCACTATCACCGATCGTTTCCGCATCCAATTCACTAAAAGAATCTGTTGGGTCAGTTGCGCGCCATAAACTAAGCACCCCCGCACTTGAAGCAGACGCAAACGCTCTCGCAATTAGATAGAACGCACCATCACTTGCCCTAAACGGCCCATGATAGGAGTTCTGAGGTCCTACACTCACGTTGGCATGAATTGTAACAGGGAGCGCCATGACTAAGAATATGCGTTGTAGCTACTATGAGGCACGATCCAGTCGTTGGGCAGCAACGCCTTCCACGACTTCGCCTCAATGCCAGGTTCCTCATCAAGAGAACGAGTATCTTTATTTTGATTCTCAATCATAGTATCACGGGGTCGATCCTCAGAAATATGCTTCCAGTTCAATGACGGTTCAGGTTCTGGCTTACCATGTGCAGGTTTTCTAAAAGGATTAATAATATGAAATACTGGTCCTGTACCCATATCGTTCAGCCGAGCCGAGATGTCAGAGCATTCACTGTCAAACAGGAAGTTAAACATCCCCATAGTCATGCAGTGAGTTGGTGCCCCACCAAGCTCATTGCGCGCCCGGTTACGGCTCCCTTCATTGGCAAGATCCTCATCTACCACAACCCTACGCGCCCGTGGCAAACCATCGTCAATCTTGGCCATAACCATGTTCCACACAGGGGTGAAACTCGGTATGCCAGCTTGCAAAACCTGCTGCTGCAAATAAGCCGTCTCAGTCTGGCTCGCACGGGTCTGGGTCAACGGTGTGGGGTCAACAGCAACAAAAGTTGCACCTGGAACAGCTTCGGCCAACGCCTCCGCCGTCCAGCCATACACATCGCCCATCAACAGCACCCGATCACCAGCGTTGATATTCAGGTTCTTCGGCATCTTCACCGCCCGGTGCCGACGGTTATCTTGCATTATGCAAAAACGGTGGAAGCCAACGTGAATCTTTGGCACTTTACTGGCGTGCCAGTCCTTAAGAATCGATTCTTGAGGGTTACCCGAACGAATGCCACTTTCAGCCATGTTCGTCCTGATCCGGCGTGTTATGTCATAACGCCAGATACGCAGACTATCCCATGGCCCGGAGGTGTTGAGGTCGAGAATAGGCATAAGAGATCAATGCCTTCACATTCCTGCGACAAGAGATGGCCACTTCCAATCATAACCAACAGTTTTCATGACCTCACCATGATCAGCCTCAATCTTCTGCACTTGACTAGAGCTAAGTACGTCACGCCAGCCACCGGCAATCCCCTTACGGAAGAATCGCAACTGTTCTTCCGACTTAGTCTGGTAGCCATTCTTGTCCTCGGCCTGTTTCAGTGCCTCAAACATTGTTAAATCAAGCGCTCTTCGGAATCTCCACGGGTCAAAGTCAACCTGAAAAAACTCCAATACCTTCTTAAACCAATGTGTTGGATCCTTCAATAAATCCTCGTAACGTAAACAGAAGATAGACATCTTATCCATCTCCCGCATCCAAGACCGCACGTTGAGGGACCACGAAGAAATTGGCTGGCTGATTACATCATTCCTAGTGATGATACTTTGCTCGTTTGACATACGAGAAATCGACTCATCAATTGATTCCCCCATGTGATCGGCAAGGCTTACTACCACGTCTCGTGGGTCACGCAACAGATAAAGTGACCGGTCGGTTAGAGCAGGAGGAATCAATGCCACACCATCCAAGTTAATGTTAGCACAGTGAGTCTTCAGATAAAGTGGGAGATCTCCCGACGCCCGCAACAAATGGACTAGGGCAGCTCCTCGCAACGCATAAATCTCGGCCTCAGTCAATTGATCAACCGGAACCGGAGACACCTTCTCGTAGGTTTTTACGTCCACACACTGCCGAAAGTTCGGGGGTCTCCGATTCAGGTCGAAGTTATGTGGGTCTTGATACGCAATCAGGAACAGTCTGACCCAAGTATTTCCCGACTTCGGGTAGGATGCAATCCAACGTATCATCCCGGTTTAGGCCTCCGGCATACTCACAGTCCAGCTCGTCAGCGAAACCGTTGCACCGGCAACGATGGACAGGGTGTTAAAGTTGAAGTCCGCGCCGGACGTTCCAGCCTCACCATCGATCGTGTCGTCACTGCCAGCCCCCGTCGCACCAGCTCGACAGTAGCCCAACGTATCGGTCGCGTCGGCTGAGGTGTCATCGGAAACCGCAGCGGCAGTCGCCGTAGCCTTGCCAGTGTCATCGACGGCAGTACCGAAGGCGGTCGCGTTACAGGTCAAGGTAAACAATAAGACACCACTTTCGGCCGCGTCCGGATCGGCCGGTTGGGCACCAACACGACCACGCACAGTAGCGGCAGTTGATCCCTTATCAAGATCATCAACGACGAAGTTGCAAGCTCCGATAGCAGCCACGTTGGAGATCTTTGTGTTCAGCGCACCAACTGGAAGTGGTTCGGCCTCTGGGGGCAGAGCGTCAGCAACGCCGGAGTCAGCGGCACGCTCATGACCTTCGCCAGCATAGACAGGCCAGTAGACGTTCTTGACGGCGGTAAACTTACGCTTACCATACGTGTACCCAACAATCCGTTTACCCACCACCCGATTACCAAGTTGCGTGGTGCCAATCTTACCTGGAATGTGCTCGCCATCCATGTCGATAGCCAGCTTATCCGCCAGCAAGCCACGGAACACCTTCTCATCACGTGGCGTGAATTTATCCTTGGCTTCCGCCTCGAATTCATCGAGAGCTCGCGGGCCAAGGTAACCACGCATGGCACCAACCAGATACTCATGCGTATCCTTGAAAGTTGCGTTGTGAAGGTTCCGCATCACCCAATCATGGCCATTTATGGCAACAGCCGGGTCCACAGTGGAGAAAACCGTCGGCATTAAGAACTGCGCAGCATAATTCCGTGCGGCGTTGTCCAAAGTAGTGGTATTCAGTTCGCGTCCCATGTCACGTACCTCTCATCCTGATAGGGTTAATCCATAAATAAAAACACAAAGTGAAGTGGGGTGTTTATATTATGGATAAACACCCCAACAATCACCTACTTCTTGTCGCGAGGGTCGTCAACCTGCTCATGCGCGCCCCACTCGTGATGGATGGCGAGATCCCGATGGGCAACGGCCTGTTTGTTGACGAGGTTCGCCGTATCGATGCAGCTTTGCATATACTGAACCCCGAGGGCCTGCTGTGCATCGTGGTGCTGTTGCGCGTGTGACATCAACGTGTCGAAGTGCTGCTGGGAACGACGTGCAGAAATCAACGACATCTCCAAGAACTCGTCATAGGTCCGATTCATGTTTGCGGCCCACGCGAGTGAGGCTGTCGCAAGTGCTTCCTCGACGTTGGTGTCCGCGTTCATCCTGGTGGTTGAATCGTAGGTCTTGTCGTCGCGATCCGTCTCGCTACGAGTCCGAGAGCGGGCCTTGTCATCGGTTTCGGTAACCATGATGAATTTCCTTTGCTCAGTGTTGTAGTTGATCCTTTCCCACTCGTGGGTTACTACCAATTTACCTTAACTTGCAAGGCTACTCAAGCTGAAAGCGAAAGCAAGATAAATAACATCTGCTCTTTTCCAGCTTTGTCATGACAAAACGGTATAATCCCACCGTATAGTCACATAAGTACGTTCATGTTTAATAACCCAAGAACCAAGGAACTAAAATGAAGATTCAACTTGATGATAATGAAAGTGTGGCTACTTCCCTTTCAGAGTACCAAAAGCTCCAGGGTGATATTTTGTATAGAAACGGCGAATACCATTCAAGCCATAACATGTTCATAGATTTAGATGACATGTGGCGTGGGTGCTTGCGTTGCAAAACCGGAGATCAAACAACAAAAGGCTTCGAGACGCTCAAGCAACCGTGCAAAGGGGAACCCCCTCTAACTGAAGGTCGAATTCGTACCCGTCAGAAAGATTATGACAAACCCACTTCCCCAACTGCAAATCTTAAACCAATAAGTCCACCTCCATCACCCACCAAGGACACCGACAAATGACTGTTGAGCGCGACGACAAGCGGTTGCGATTTATGCCCATTGATATAGCTATTATACCACCACCCGGTTTGATAGAACATCTGGATAACCATTATTGGGCGTATGATAAAGAACGTGGCCTGATCTTTTGGAAACCAGATAGGAGGAGCGGTTGGTTTCCACAATGTAACGGGCAACAGATCGTAACTGAGCACTTGGTTAAAAAGTTGTACCCCTGGGCAGAAGTCAAACACATGAAATCAGTATTCAGAAAGATCAATCCACATGACTACTAAAGATGGCAAAACTGAAACCGTAAATCATCCCTCACATTATGGTGGTGCTGATAATCCATATGAGGCAATCAAAATTATTGAAGCGTGGGATCTTGATTTTCATCTTGGTAACAGTGTGAAGTACATCCTTCGTGCCGGAAAGAAGCACGGCATGTCAGAAGACCTGAAAAAAGCTCGTTGGTATCTGACTCGCAAAATTGAAATCTTGGAGTTGGAGAAGTTGGAGAAAGGATAAGGAGCATGACACACAAACTACCACATCTGGCAAAACAATTTATCAAAAGCATACTTATCTCCATTGCCACCGGTATCGTCGCTGCTCTTGCGGTGTGGAAATCACTAGAATACTACCTGCTTGAGCATTGGTTGAGATATTTTGGTTAACCCGGCCCAGGCCAAATCCAAGGAGACAACACATGAAAAGAACTAAGACACTGATAAATGATCTCAACAAAGCTATGAGAGCAATTGACCAATTATCTGAAGAAGAACAAGATAAATTACCATGGTGGGCACAACAATTAGTTTTTGATTGGGCAACAACATTGCCAGAAAAAGGAGAAATAAATCCAGACAATAAATATAGACTAGAAACAGGCCCAGACAATGAGCGAGGGAAGACCTGGTTTGGCAATGATGGTATAGACTGTCGAACCATGCGGGTGGCGCCCGCCTGAAGGAGAGTGTCATGAAGGTTAAAGAATTAATAAAGATGTTATCACATTATGGAAATGACGATGACTTCGAAGTCGTGATCTACAATGCAGATAGCATGGGGCCAGAGCCAGTAACCGGTTGCCTATCAGACAATACCAGCAAGCAAGTAGAACTATGCTCGGATGATATATCATGAAAATCTCAACGAAATCTGAGATCTGGTACCGCTATGAGGATCAAACATACGCTGGCATCTTAAGGGTAGAACTCAGAGCATTTGTTGTACTCAAACACACGAAACACGGTGTGTGGCTGGCACTCACGTTTGGTGACTACTTTACAACTGGAGACTTCATAAACAGTGAAAAGAGATTCGTTCTGAACAGGTCAGTCAAGCGTTTCGCCTGCCCAACAGTTGAGCTAGCGAAAATATCATTCATTACTAGAAAAGAGAGACAAACAAGCATATACGAAAGGCGAGCAAAAAGTGCACGTGAGGCAATTCACATCATAAACCATAAAGTAGGAATTTATTAAATGACCGTTGAATGCGACGACAAGCGATTGCGCTTTATACCCATTGAGGAGGACAAACTTGAAAATGAACTGAGACAACAGGTAATAGGATTGTGGAATAGAATTGAGCGGAGGTTCAAGATGAAGCGGGAGTCCAAGTATGCCACCTGAAATCTGGTACCGCTATGAAGATAAAACGTACGCTGGCGGGATAAATGAAGATGGTGACTGGGACGGTGATGTCATCTTAAAGGTTGAACTCAGAGCATTTGTTGTACTCAGACGTACAAAATACGGTGTGTGGCTGGCACTCACGTTTGGAAACTACAAAACTGGAGACTTCATAGGTACTGGAAGAAGGTTCGTTCTGAACAGATCAGTCAAGCGTTTCGCCTGCCCAACGGTTGAACAAGCGGTAACTTCGTTCATTGCCAGGAAAAGGAGACAAGCAAGCATATATGATAAGCGGGGCGCGAAAGCACTTGCAGCAATTGAGATCATAAAGCACATACAGGAACACGGAACACATAAACAGATCATTCTTTAAGAAAGGAGACACCCATGAATGAAAAGCATAGAAAAATGTATGCTCGGCTCCACACCGTTGCCAAGCTTAGTGAGGCACGTCTCAGGGCAGACCCCATCCCACACCTGGATCGTGCCGCCAAACGTATATATGAGTTAGAGAAAGCCATAGAGGAAGCCTTGATCTTGCTGTCAGGCGCGGTCACTTACGACATAGCAAGGGAAATAGCACCACGTATGGACCCGTCCCTTGTTGAAACAATCACGGTCCGCAACACCAGGGCCTACGAATGCTTACGGAAGGTGTGGCGATGAAACTGTTTATACTTCGCCCAAGAGAAGGTTTATCACTTGCGGTGAACCCATGGGAGCCGTGGTATAACAAGACATTCGGGTTTGTAATCAGGGCAAAGAACGAGGAGATTGCTCGTATGACGGCAGCGTTAACCGCTACCGACGATCTTTACGCAGATTCAAAAGGGAAAGAAGGTCAGCAAGCTTGGATTCAATCCAAGTTTAGCACCTGTGAAGAACTTGCGGTTGATGGTCCGGAAGGCATCATCATTGCCGATGAACATTGGGCTTGATATGACTACTCAAGAAAGAATCAAGAAGCTCTTCGGAAATCCGGCGCTGTGGCCAAAGAACATCCCATGGGGACCCCCAGAATGGTTCGGCAAAGCTCTGGAAGAGGCCCGGATGAAAGATGCATGGAACAACCCTGCTATCCGTAAACGGTTCTTCAACTACCAGCGACGCAAGAAGGATACATGATGATGCACCCACTAAACCGTCAGCTCCGTAAGTGCTCCATTCATAGAGGAAAGGGCAAGGAATGGTCCGATATCCCGTTGCGAGATAAATGGATGATTGTTATCTGGTACTGGTGTTTGCCATCAACATGGAAGTCAAGGCGACTGATTAAAGAGATCAAACGTCTTGAAGCCAAATTTGGCTTCAAGTGATCTATGATCTTGTATATTGACTTATCGTATAGTTTGACAACTCACAACAGATCAAGACGGGATTCACCATGCAGACACTCAAGCAGGAGGCAACATCATGAAACGTGAATGTGAGAACTGTAAATGGTGGGATGGCGATGATCATAATGGCCCACCAATTCTCTATGGGAGATGCCGTGCCAATCCACCAACCATTTATGTAGGAAACGATTCCAAACAAAAAGGCTGCGGTGTCTGGCCAATCACGGACAGGGATGATTGGTGCAGTTTTCATCATGAGATTATAGAAGAGGAAGATTCGTAATGCGTCCAATGAACAGAACATCAACACTGGAAGTTCTCACGGATGGTATGTGGGTAGGCTGCATACTCAACCAACTTGATGAAGGCGACGTCTTCAGGTTGAGAAAAGTAGATGGTAAATTGCATGAAGACAAAGAAGGTAACAACACCTGGATCTGCACAAAAATTCCAATGATAGTATGCGAACCAAAAGATCCAATGACAAAACCAACATACCAACAGAATTTAAATCTGAAACAGAGTTCAGATGAAGGGAAAGTAATGCGGTCGGTAACACGTCTTGATGATCATATGCATATGCCAGTATCAAGATGGCGGCAGCGGTTCTTGAATTGGTGGTATGAGAGGTGAGGCTAACACCATGGCGAATTTACTGGTGGTTGACAGGTTTTTGGATAGGTATGAGGTCGGTAGAGGTATCTAAGACCGAATTATTTTCTCTGGTGGTGCTGTTCATCATTGTGGCTTCTCTGGGTGCGGCTGCATACGGCCTGTGCGTGGTACGGGAGTGGTGTGGAGTGGCGTCATGAGTGCAGTAGAAACCGTGCGTAAGAACATGAAGCAGCTAATACCGGAACCTGGAGAGAGCCGAGACGATCTTGCACAGCGAATGTTCTATCTCCAAATGGAGATTTATTCGGCCCATGCCGGACGTGACCTCTACGAGGTCGGGGACTATAAATCCCTTTCTTATAAAGTCAAGAAGAGTTGGCTGAAGTTGGCTGATAGGAAGTTAAAGAGTGGTGGATAAGACAGTATGCAGCCGGTGTGGTGACAAAGGCATGGTCCTGGTCGCTGTGATCACGTTGGGTTCAAATGTGTTCCCGATCCCCGCACCATGTCAGGAAGGTCATGACCACAACGGAAGGGGTGGGTGCTTGATAGCGGCGAACCTACTCAAGAAAGGTAAAAGCAAATGAGTATCTACGTAAAGCGTGATCACGTTCTCAATTTCATTGAGGATGTCAAAAACGGTATCATCAGAAACTGTGACATGGATGATCACTTAGACGAAAAAGAAACTGAAAAACAAATAATGGAAATGGATAATGCCGATAGTCAAATGCTGAGTAACATCAATTTATTGAAACGGTATTTCAAGGAATCTGAAGTGATCCACATCTTGTTGATGACCGATGAAGGCGCAAAGATGGAAGTTGTGCTTGATGGCACACGTGTTGAATCGTTGATAATGCTATGAAGATTACTCCTATAACCACCCCACGACAAGAAGTATCCCCATGTTGGCACCTATACAACTTTGTTTAGACGTTGAGTTTAACGACACACATGAAATCAAGGTAAAGGATCAGAACAATGGTGCAGATAGGCTTCTGTCGCGGATGCAGTATCATGATCGGTGATAAAGTAGAATGTGAGACAATCGATCAATGTAGTAATTGCAACCACTCACTTGGCGAAGATGGGAACTTGATCTTTGGAAACTTCGATGATTATGATGCGAAGGCGTTAATAGCGGCTTCAAATATGGAATATTAATACGTGGAGCGGTTGGTAGGTAAGTGTTTACGTATTTAGATATACAGATAAAAAAATATCATAAAATCTCCGAAAGGTGATGGTGGGTATATAGGTAAATGATTTCGTGTTGTTTAGATACACAGATTAAAAAATGCTACAAAATCTCCGAAAGGTGCCCTTTGCCCCAGGGGGTACCCCTCCCCGTCACGGTTTTGGGGTACCCGTTGACACGGTTTCGACGCATAGGCGGCGGCGTCAAGTTGTGATCACATACAACGCCCATACGGCAATGAAAACCAGCAAGCCAAAATTTGAAATGTTCATGTTCAAAACCCCTTCATTGCAAGCCCCATAGCGGCCCCGTCATGGGGCCGCGTTGTTTCATGGGGTGAAGTGATCAAAACCAACACGCGGTTAGCTTCAATCATCATACGCCCTTTCATGTTGTGGGGTTGTGCCCCGTACCGCGCCAGGGCGTGCCGTGGCGCATGTTGACGCGCCACGGTGTGGTCAAGTGGCCTAGTGTAAACGCCGCGTTGTGGCGCGTGCCCATGGGGTAGGGTTGAGCGCGTCAATAACCAAGCGGTAAACGTGGCGCATAACATAAGCGGTTTCACGCACGTGGCACGCATCATCACGGTTGAAGTCATGCGCGTTGATTAAGTGGTACGCCCTTGACCGGGCAACGCGCCGCGCAACGTGCGCACGGCAGTGGTAGCAATTGAGGTTAAGTTTGTGCGTGTTGTGTAGCGCAAGCCTATGCATTGTGTGCGTCATATGACTGCCTTTCAAAAGTAGGGTACCGCGCCATCACAACGCGGTACCCCATGGTTTGTACTAGGTGGCGCTAGGCGTGACTGCGGGCGCCACAGGCGCGGGCTTGTCAACCGTTGGCTTGTTGGTAGCCTTTGGCTTGTCAACAGCCTTGACCGCCTTGCTGGGCAATGCCAGGGCGTACACCTTATGAACCCTGCCGCCCTTTACGTCACTGCGGTTTGCCACGTTGACAGCCAACGCCACGTTGGCGTTGACGCAGCGGTGGTACACGTTGACCGCAGTGCCACTACGGCAGGCGGCTTGCACTTGCCCCTGCGTTGCGCCGGTTGGGCGTAGGTACATGGCCACGGCCA
>SDBT01010909.1_pt1 | contig 14644 bp, 9 predicted proteins | sample 2277101 | NCBI WGS metagenome assembly SDBT01 (sample SAMN10404973, study PRJNA504765) | marine sediment metagenome | isolation source: marine sediment core GS10_PC15, 103 cmbsf | place: Arctic Ocean: Southern Knipovich Ridge | collected 2010
TTTAAGTATTGATCTGTTGGGCCAGGGTATTTCAGAAATAAGAAACAGAAGCCTTGCCCGCATTTTTCGCGGGGCCGGCTTTATGGAAGAGCTTGGAAGCGGAATTTCAAGAATGATTCAGGAAATGAAGAATTCAGGCAATCCAAGGCCGGAGTTCGAGGAGAAAGGCCAATATTTCTGTGTTACTCTCAGGACGAAGCAGCAAATGACATTCCATTTGGAAGAAATATATCGGGCACTTAGATCAAAAGGACCGTTGTCTTCTTCCGAGATATCAAAGAAGATAGATATTCATCAAAATACGGCCATAAAAAGGCTTAAAGAGCTAATAGATTTGGGGAGCGTAGAAAAAATAGGTTCCGGGAAAAACACCAAATACAAGGTTAAGGAATAAGGACTCGCAGAATGGTTCAGATTGATAGTCGCGTCTTATTCTCCTCTCCCCTGTCGAAGATCCCGACTTGGCGGGGGTGAGGGGGAAAAGCGGAATTATCTAAAAACCTATATATCTATCGCTGGTTATATGTTGGGCTATCATTTTCAAAACAACAAGCGGGCTGCCAAGTCGGCCAGATATTGGTCTGTGTGTGTCCGCGGTAGTCCGCGGCAAAAAAAATCAGGTGATTTCTAAATGAGTGATCTTGATAAGGCAAAGGGAGGAAGAATCACCCAAAACAGCCTTGAGCTGAAATGGGTCGAAAGGCTTCAGAGATCGCCGCATTGGTAAAGAATTTTATGGTTTTATGGACGCCCCCCTCTTTATTGGAGTGAAAACGCGAATGGAAACGAATAACCGCAAATGGAGTTTTGAAAAGCTGGTCGGCTTCATCCGGCAGGTGCATGACGAACTGGCGGCACAGGCCGGACGTGCGGTGAATCTAAGCCTCACGCTGCGCAACTGGTTAATTGGCTGCTATATTGCCGAATACGAGTTGTGCGGGTCGGACCGTGCAAGCTATGGGGATAGCCTGCTCATCGAACTTGCGAAGCGCCTAACGGGTCTCAAGGTCAGTAACTGCAACCGTCGCCAGCTTTATCGCTATCTCCGCTTTTATCGCGTTTACCCTGAAATTGTGGGGACACTGTCCGCACAATTGAAAAAGCTGTTACCCGCAGGAGGGCAGGCGGTTGAGAAAGTGGGGACAACGTCCCCACAATTGCGAATCCCCCCGGAAAAACTCATCCAACGGCTTTCATACAGCCACCTGGAATTGATCGTTGATCTTGATGACGACCTGAAGCGCACGTTCTATGAAATCGAGTGCATCCGAGGAAGCTGGTCGGTCCGGGAGCTGAAACGACAGATCAACAGCCTTTACCACGAGCGCTCCGGGCTATCGAAAGACAAGACAAAACTTGCAGCGCTGGTACAAGAAGGTGCGGAAACTGTTGAACCAAAACTGGCTATACGAGATCCTTATATCTTCGAATTCCTCGGGCTGAAGCCGAAGGAGGTCATGAGCGAGTCGCATCTGGAAGATCAGCTTTTGAACAAACTGCAGGAATTCTTACTGGAGCTGGGTCACGGGTTCTGCTTTGAAGCCCGCCAGAAACGCATGCTTATAGGTGATACCCACAACTTCGTGGACCTTGTTTTCTATCACCGCCTTCTCAAGTGCCACGTACTGGTGGAACTGAAACTCGAGCAATTCAGCCATGACAACATCGGCCAGCTCAATACCTATGTAAGCTGGTACAAAAAGAACATGATGACCGAGGGAGACAACCCGCCAGTGGGCATTCTGCTTTGCACCCAAAGAGATCATGCTCTTGTGGAGTATGCTCTGGCCGGAATGGACAACGGGCTTTTCGTTTCCAAATACCAGCTTGAACTGCCAAAGAAAGAGGAAATGCAGCGGTTTATTGAAGAAAAATTTCGAGAAACTGTGGATGAGCACAAATGATGAAATGTAAAACCAGCATGACACGTACTATCAGGCCAAGCCTGCCCCGTTAAACCGGGGATTGTTTAACTGGGGTCCGCCAGATATTGGTCTGCGTATGTCGGCGTGAGTCTGCGGCAAAAAAGAAGATCAAAATGACAAGTCCAATTAGTCAAGGACGTCCCCCAAATTGCCGAGGTCTTGGAGCCAGAAGATTTCAGGCTATAAGAGACGAGTCGGTTGCAATTACGGGGAAATATGTTGAAGAGGCTGCGACCAGCTACAAAGGGAGTGTAAAGACAAGTATATCTTGAATTCAACAATAAGAGAAGGAAACATTCCTCATGAAAAAGCTCTCGACTTTGTCCGGAAGACCCTTTCAGTACAAGATTCATCCCGATGGCGAACTAATAGTATACATTTCGGACCGGAACGGGGAACCGCAGGACAGGACTGCCATTGTTATAACGCCTTACACAATCAACTTGGTAAGCAATGCGATCAGGAAACACTCGGAGATTGCTATGGGAGCCTCTAGAGACAATCCACCGCCACGGTCACTTGGTGCCTTGATCAAAGAAGAAAACCAATCTCCACAACAGCTAAGCTACTTAATTCCCATATTGATTGAGGCGGGCGAGTGCGACGCGCGTCGTGAGGGTCGTGCCTTCGTGATACAACGAATCGGTGACCGCTGAAATAACGATTTTTTTCAAAAAAAAGCCGTAGGTGTGACCGGATCTGTCATGGGTCCATGTTAAAAGAGAAGGACATGTTCGACAGCAGGGTGTGCATCACTTTTTAGCTAGGGGGTGTCAAATGTATGAATCCCGTGGAATTCATTAGAAAAAGCCCATATATTGTATTTTCTTGACCAATTACGTCAACATACTGTGTTTTTATTGACATCAAGTGGGAGTTCCTCTAAACAAATATGATTACTTTTGTAACAAACCTGATGACCAACCAACGGTATCATCTATTTTGTAAGTTTTTCTAGGAGAGACCATGCAACAGCTCAAAACGTTTGACAATGCAGCTGCTCGGTTTCAGCCGGCTTTTGCCAGACATGAGACCTTTCACCCTAGATTTGGCTGGTTCAAAAAGGGTTATGACAAGAATGACGTCTTTTCCACAGACAAAGACAGAGCCCGAGTTGTTCTAGGTGTTGGCAAGAACATGGTAAATGCCATCAGATACTGGTGCCTTGCTTTTAAGATACTAGATATGCACAAGGGGAATGGACGCCACACGTATGAACCATCCCAATTTGGTTCAAGACTGCTAAGCGACACAGGCTGGGACCCATACTTAGAAGACCTATCCACATTGTGGCTTCTGCATTGGAACTTATTCAAGCCGCCGTGCTACACACCTGCGTGGCATTTTGTGTTTAATGAATTCAATCAGTCATCTTTTTCTTCTGAGGACTTACTATTTGGATTAAGAGAATATGTCGGACGTGTCTTCCCATCTAGGAGGGTTCCAGATTCATCTTTGACAAAGGACATCAACTGCCTGCTGCGTATGTACGTTGAAAAGACAACTTCAAGGGTGTTGAAAGAGGATTCCATTGATTGTCCCTTTACGCAGTTGGGTCTCATTACAGCTTATAGCGATTCAAAACGCTACGCCTTCAATTTTGGGAACATGGCTACTCTTTCCGACGAAATGGTTGTATTTGCTTGTCTGGACTTTTCGTCACGAGCTGAAAACAGCGCGAAGACAATATCTATTTCAAGGTTATTATACGATCCTGGAAGCCCGGGCCAAGCTTTCAAGCTCACAGAGAGCTCATTGTGTGAATCCATCGAAACGGTATCCAAGGATTTCAAGGCAATCTCGCTATCAGATACAGCCGGAATGATTCAGTTTTCGCATGAAAGCGATCCAGCACATTTGGCAGATACGCTACTAGACGGTTATTACAAGAAAGGCAAATAACATGTCCCTCTTATCAAATCATATTTCAATAAAGCGAAGGTACACGCGTTCCATAAACCTTGAACGCGATATTGAAATCCCTGACAGCATAATTGGCTACGTGCCAACATCAAGAGCTGTTGATGTGCTTGAAAGATTTCTTGAAGCATATTCTCAGCCCCATTCGGTTCGTGCTTGGACTTTAACAGGAGCATATGGAACTGGCAAATCAGCTTTTGCACATTTCTTGTCATCGCTTTGCTCTCCGATCGGGGATCAAAATCACATAAATGCTCTTGAAATCTTGGGACAGGTTGACAAAAACAAATCTTTGCAGAAGCGAGTAAATGATTTGCCCGATGCCGGGTTGGTGCGGGCAGTTGTCACTGCACAAAGAGAGCCTATTGCAAACACAGTAGCTAAAGCTGCAGATCGAGGAGCATCCATTTTTTGGGGCAAGGGGAGAGGTCGCCGGCCAGACGTATTGAAAGAGCTCAGGCATCTAGCTGTTCAGGCGGATCTTGGAAACAAGATTGATAATCGACATCTAATCAGTGTTCTTAAGGCTCTGGCCAATGCTTCAAAGGCAGGAGTCCTAGTGATCATTGATGAGCTAGGGAAGAACTTTGAATTTTCCGCTCAAAGCCAGTCATTAGATGATCTGTACCTCCTTCAACAACTTGCGGAATTACCATCAGGCGAACAAGACGCCAGGATATTCATAATTGGAGTGCTGCATCAATCTTTTGCAGATTATGCTCATGGGCTTAGTGCTACCCAGAGGAATGAGTGGGCAAAAATTCAAGGTAGGTTCGAAGATATTCCCTATACACATTCTTCTGAAGGGGTGATGCGTCTTATCGGACATGCGATTGACCAATCAAATGCCAGGACAATTCTGCCAAAGATAAGGAAGTGTTCTAAGGACTGGAAACCGGCCCTTGAAGAATGTGGCTTGGTCAAAGGTATTTCTATTAAGGACATCTCTGCTGTTTATCCGTTGCATCCCTTTTCAGCCATGGTCCTCCCATTACTCTGTGCGAAGTTTTCGCAAAACGACCGCACACTTTTTACGTTTTTATCAAGTGGAGAGCCTAGCTCATTTTCAGCCTTTTTGGCTGAAACCGCTGTTGAAAAGCATTCTCTGCCGACATTCAAGCTTCACAGAGTATACGACTATTTTGTCGAAGCAGCAGGCATGTCTTTTTCCATCAGGCCTCAATTTCAGCGATGGGTTGAAATACAATCAAGAATTTCTGACGCCAAATCCCTGGATCAAGATGCTGTAATAGTCATGAAGACGATTGGTGTCTTGAATCTTGTATCCACGACAGGTTCACTAAGGGCTACACGCAAATCTGTTATACTTGCTGTGTGTGACAAGCCAAATGTTAAGAAAGAGACTAATCATTGGGATAAAACGATACGCTCTCTTATCACAAAAGGATTCTTGACATGGCGCAAGCAGCTAGATGAACTCAGGATATGGGAGGGCTCGGACTTTGATATTGAAAAGGCAATTTTAGATCAAAGCGAAATGTTCAACATGTCTCTTGCTGATCTGCTCAACAAGCATTTCCCTCTGAAACCGCTCGTTGCCCAGCGACATAGTTATAAGACGGGGACGTTGCGCTATTTTGAGAGACAATACTTTGACAATCCGCAGCAAATAGTCCCCATCAAGTGTAAGCAGTCAGACAGCGACGGCCTAATCTGTTGCTGGATAGGGAAAAAGAGTGACCTCGGGAAAGTACCGCTAGGAACTGAAAACGGGAAACCCGTTATTGTCATCTGTGCCTCAGGATTGAATGCCCTTAAGATGGCATGTCATGAATATGTTGCTCTGAAACAGATAGGAACAAATACGACTCAACTGCAACTAGATGGTGTTGCTAGACGCGAGGTTGGACAACGCGCATTATTTGCTGAAAGACTACTACACGAGACTCTATCACGCTGCTTTGACGTTGTCGCACATGATGTCATCTGCTTGAGCCAAGGTAGAAAGAAAAGCTTTGGTAGCCAGACTTCATTTTGCAAGCATTTGTCTGATATTTGCGATGAAGTCTATGATCAAGGACTTCGTCTTTGGAATGAACTCGTAAATAGAAGAGTCACAACATCGCAGGGGTCAGCTGCAAGGCGCACGTTAATAGAAGCAATGCTTCAAAATGCTGGTCAGAAACGACTCGGTATTACTGGTAATGGCCCAGAATACAGCCTTTTTGAATCTTTGCTAAGAGAAACCGGCATTTACAGGAAACAGGGAGGGAATTGGTGCTTTTCGCCACCCTCAAAAGAAAGTGGTGTTTATAAAGCATGGAAGGCTATCGAGCGCTTTTGCATGTCTGCCACAGACTCGCCTGTTGAGATTACGTCATTGTATAATGAGCTTGAGGCCCCACCACATGGGGTTAAAAAAGGCATAATCCCAATCCTCCTTTTGACAGTTCTCCTTTATCACGATGACAGCATAAGCGTTTACATGAATGGAACGTTTATTCCGATCCTAGGAATAGAGCATTTTGAGCTGTTTTTTCGAAAGCCAGAAAGGTTTGCGGTTAAATATTTCAGAATGTCAGGGCTGCGAGCCAAGATATTCAAGGAGCTGGAAGGTGTCCTTTCTGCGAATGCCGCGCGTGAAGCACAAGGGAACGTAAGAAACCGAACAATTCTGAGTATCGTAAAGCCACTTGTTGCTTTTGCGGGAAGACTGCCACAATTCACCCAGAAGACAGAAGAAAGGGTGAGCTCAGAAGCAAAGGCCGTAAGGACCGCCCTTCTCAAGGCAAAGGACCCAGATGACTTGATCTTCAGAGATTTGCCAATAGCCTGTGGATATCCTTTTCTTACAATAGACAAAACTAATAACAACAAAAACGTGAGGGCTTTTCGAGCCAAGCTTGTTCACGCTCTTAAAGAGTTACATTCAGCCTACGATGCTCTCCTTTCAGAATCCAAAAACTTGGTCTACAAGGCCCTTGCTGTTAGAAGTGACAAAAAGAAGTTTCGAGAAGATCTTCGTGTTCGTGCTACCTATTTGTCAGGGCAGGTAATAGAGCAACGCCTGCGACGCTTTATCTTGGCTTTAACGAATGAGGATGAGGAGACCCGTATATGGCTGGAAACGCTCCTCATGACGATTGCCGACAAACCACCAAGAGTGTGGACTGACACGGACGTCATAATCTTCGAGACAAAACTTGGCGATCTTGCAAGAAGATTTAGGCACGTTGAGGCAATACAGAGGGAGTTCGCTAGAGACGTGGGCAAGGGCTTTGACGTACGCAGAGTTACTGTTACCAAGCCGGACGGTTCAGAAACAAATCGAATAGTCTGGATTGATCGAGAAGAGCGACATAAGATTGACAAGATTGCAAAGTCGATCCTGCGGGATAATGGTGAGATCAAGGAAGCTGTTGCTGCTGTTTTGATTGAAAGGGTCTTTGCTGGCGGGGGCGAAATGACAACTTCGCCGGTTGAGATTAAGCCTAAGGAGGCAGATCGTGGGTAAAAAGAGAGCGCGGTTGCGGCATATACTGGGCCTTTCTGGAGGCAAAGACAGTGCGGCCCTAGCCCTCCATATGAAAGATAAGGTGCCAAATATAGAGTATTTTTTCTGCGACACCCACAAGGAGTTACCGGAGACTTACGAATTTCTCCATAAGTTGGAAGCTAGGCTTGGGTCTAGAATTGTGTATTTGGAAGCTGAAAGGGGCTTTGACCACTGGCTTGATATTCAGGGTGGTTTTTTGCCTTCAGCCACCTCCCGCTGGTGCACTCGACAGCTGAAAATACGTCCTCTCGAGAAATTTGTCGGTGATGATGTTGCATATAGTTATGTTGGGATAAGGGCTGATGAGGATCGTAGTGGCTATATTCCAACTAAGCCCAATATTAAACCAGTGTTCCCATTTATCGATGATGAGCCTGGTACTACAAAAGACGATGTTATCCGAATCCTTGAAGATAGCGGTGTAGGACTCCCAGAGTACTACAAATGGCGTTCTAGGTCTGGTTGCTACTTCTGTTTTTTTCAACGCAAATATGAGTGGGTCAAGTTAGCTGAGACATATCCAGAACTTTTTGAGAAAGCTGTCGCTTACGAGACCCGACATAAAGATGGACGAACGTTCTATTGGAATGACAATGAGTCATTGTTGGAGCTTATTGCCCGTAAGGACGACATTATCATAAAACACGAAAAGGCTTTGACACGCAGAAAGAAATCTAGCCCAAAGAAGCCACTGGTGGAAGTATTCTCCTCTGTTCTTGACGATGATAACGCCGGATTCTGTTTTGTATGCCATTTATAGCCTAGTTTAGTGATTTATAAAACTAATAACGCTTTCAACTAACGCGGTGAATTTGTGGTAATTCCAATGGGGTACTGGCCAACCCGTAGTACGTTCTACCGAAGTATGATTTATCAGTAAGAACTAGATCATTAAAACATCTCAGCATTGGCTTTCAAAGCATGTCGGAGTGTTATTCATCGGGCTGGTGTTAAGTAAATGGCGCTACTTTATAGTGATTCCAATCTAATCAACAATGTGCAACATTTTTTTTCGTCAGCAGAGAATTTCACGATATTTGCTCCGTATATTCGCAAGGAAGTCTTGGCGCTTTTGTTAGATGGTGCGGTGGAAGGGAAAAAGAATACGATTGTTACAAGTTGGAAACCACAGGACGTCGCCCTAGGCATAAGCGATATAGATGTCTACCCTTTCTGCGCCCAAAACGGCATAACCTTATTAGTGAATAATCGGATCCATCTCAAGTTCTTTGTCAAAGACGATTTTCAAGCCTGCATCATATCCTCGTTTAATATTTCTTCTAAAGGCCTCGCTTTGGCTCCAAATTTCAACTACGAGCTTGGTGTTCTCATAAATGACCTGGACATTGATGCCAAAATATATTTTGACGTAATAATTGAGGAATCAGATGCAGTGACTCAATCGTATTACAATCAGGCTAAAGAACAAGCTGAGGCACTAGTTTTGGAAAAACAAATGCCAGAAGCTTTTAGAATAGAACGGGACCCTTCCGACGCAGCTTTTCTGCTGACTGCATTACCTATGAGCGATGACGTTGAAACCCTATTTGAGATTTATCATGGCAACACGCATTATGAACATGAGACATTGAGATCCGCTGTGCATGACCTCCGGCTGTACAAGATTCCAGAGAGTTGTTCAGAGGATGAGTTCATTGAGGTATTCGGGCGCAACTTTTTCGATCACCCTTTCATTGTCGCATTTTTGAAGTATAACGGCGCGGGCAGGTATTTTGGAGACCTCACCTCTTGGTTACATGATAACTGTACAACAGTGCCGACGCCGAGACGTTTTGAAATTAAGTCTGCGTTGCGCCGGATTTTTCGCTTTGTAGAGGCGTTGTCTAGTGGAAAGTATGTCGTGGAGGTACCCGAACGGCATTCCGACTTTTTGAAAAGAGTGAGGGAATAACGCAGTCTTAAATCCGGAGAGGTTACCATGGAAAATGTAAGGTTGGTTGAAGACAGCATGGCCATTTTGTCACTGAGAGATTCTGATTTTGATGCATATAGTGCATACGGAGAAGTCATTGACAATTCTATTCAAGCTGAAGCTGAGTGGGTCAAAATTAGTCTTGATGTTGAGGCAACAAAAACAAGAGGTAAAAAGAAAGCGTATTCTGCAATAAAAGAAATAGCATTTGGCGATAATGGTGAAGGCATGCCATCCGAAATTCTTCATCGCTGCATGCAACTCGGGTACTCGAGCCGCTATAATGACCGCTCTGGAATCGGTCGTTTCGGTGTTGGGATGACACTAGCAGCAATTAATCAGTGTAAGCGAGTCGAAATCTATTCCAAAGAGAAAGGAAACGAGTGGTTCTACACTTACATTGATCTTGCTGAAATAACCGGCGACCCCCCAAAACAAACTGAAATTCCTCGTCCAGTTAAAAAGAACCCACCGGAAAAGTATTCATCGATCATTGATAAGGAAAAGGGAACGCTAGTAATTTGGAAAAAATATGATCGTCAGCCGGAAAGCGCGGACAAAATGTTGCCTGGGATGCAGAGGTGGTTTGGAAGGACATATAGGAAGTTTATATGCGAAAATGATTTTTCTATATACCTTGACGGAGTGGAAGTGTTTGCGGTTGATCCTCTTTATGTGAAGAAGGAAAAGACTGAGTTCCCTAACGACCCTCCAGCGACGCTGTACGAGCCCTTCTGCTTCAAGTGGCCTGTTTCGAAACTCGATAAGGTCAGCGGTGCACCAGAAAAATCAGAAATTGTTATTAGGCTCAGCAAATTAAATGGATTCCATTATCCGAGGCAAGGCTCGGGACAAAGCGCTGAAAACACGGCAAGAGGGATACATGAGGTAAAAGGCCCCGGCAACGAGGGCATTTCGATCCTGAGGAATAGGAGAGAGGTATTCTATGGCCATATTCCGTATTGGCCCAAAAAGGCTTTCTCCGACATAGATCGGTGGTGGGGCTGCGAAATATCCTTCGATGCGGTATTGGATCGAGCCTTTACAGTAAAGAACATTAAAAGGGGGGCAATCCCTGTCAAAGAACTCAAAGAGCATATTGCTGACCAAATTGAACCTACAAGACGGCAGGTCATAGAAGATGTGCGGGAGTACTGGGCAGAAGCCAAAAAAGAAGAAGATAGGAAGAAGAAGGATGATGATGATGTAAAGACTGGGCATGACGAGGTAGAAAAAATCGTTTCTAAGACGACCACTGATAAGAGTGGGATAGACAAAAACAAGGAAGTTACTGAAGAGGCCAAGAAACTTGTCGACGAATTGATGGGCGATAAGAATGAGGAAGAAAAGGCAAAATGGGTTGCCAAGTTCGCATCTCAACCATTTACCATTATGGAGGACAGATGGAGGGGCCCCGTATTCCTGGAGGCGAGACATTTGGGTGGAAAAGATGTCCTTAAATACAACCTTCAACATCCCTTTTTTACTATCATATATTCTATAATAGAAAATATTGAAAAAAGCAGCGATGATGCCCAATCTTCACAAGACCTGAAAGAGCTAATTGATATTTTGCTCATTGCCTATTCCAAAGCAGAAGCGAAATTTGATGCTCAGGAACAGATGACATGGGAGGATTTTGGTGAGTATCTGAGAACCAATTGGGGAATGTACCTGCAGAACTATACAAAAACGTGGAAAAAGGAAAAGGGCTATGAATGATATTAAGGGCCTGGAAAATATTATCGCGATGGCAGGATCGAAACGAAACCCCATCGTTTTTAGGCTTGATGAATATAAAGGAATAAGGACTCTTGACATAAGGAAGTGTTACGTTGACAAAAGTAGGAATCTGAAGCCAACTAAAAAGGGGATTTCAATCGGAGAAAAGAACTTTAACATTCTCAAGAATGTCATTAATGAGAACGAAAGAGAGATAAAAAAATGGTTGGGAGGCGAGGTCAAAACGCATGACCTAGTTCGGAAGGATTACGAGATGTCTATAATGGCCAGGGAAAGCTCTTTGTACAGTCGTCAGAAGTTTTCCATAAGAAACACAGGATGGAAAAGCCCTGCTTTTTTTGAACATAAGTCAAAAGGTGGCGACGATGAATTGTCATTGAATGAACAGCACCCTTTTTCGGAATTTCTTGATAAAGCTTTGATGAAATATGATGAGAAGACCCAAGAACATTTCAGACAGATGTTATGTTCAATACTGATTTCGTTTTGTAGAGCGAAAGATCTCTTTCTTGGAACGGATGATTTCCCAGTTGATGAGGTCTTTGATGTTCTTGAGTTTAATTGGGGCGTTTTTCTCAAGAACTATCTAAAGGAATAGAGATGATCTTAAATTACCTAGGCTTGCGAGAGCTGCAGGAATTGATTGGGCCAGATCTGCTAGAAAGGTTGGAGACACTTTTGCCCGTTTTGGATCCAGATGGTGGCGACCCCACAGTCATCTACAGAAAGACCAATTTAGCTAAAATCCTCAGCTCTTTTCTCACAACAGAACGCCTGAGAGATAAGAAATTTCTGCAAACACTGTTCGACTCATTTCCAGAAGAAGTCCTGAGCGAATTGTGCCATAAACTGGGCATCTCCGCAGGCGGTAAAGAGTTTGGTGAGCTGGTTAACCGACTTGTGAAAAGAGGAGGAAAAAGAGATTTTATTGAAACTTTTGTAACTTGGGCTGAACTTCCCCGAACGTTGATTGCTGAAAGGCCAGCCAGTTCTCCTGACTCAGAAGAAGCTTTTTTGCCGGTAGTACCTTATAAGGTTTTGAAGGATTTCCAATTTCCGGTGTTTTTTGAAGCGTACAGTGAACTGCAAATTCCATTATCCCGCTTTATTATACAAATGCCGACCGGCTCCGGAAAAACCCGAACGAGCATGGAAATAATAACTCAATTCTTTTGTGAAAGTGATGAACCTAGGATTTGCATTTGGTTGGCTAATACTGAAGAACTTTGTGAGCAGGCCGTCGAATGCTTTAAAGAGGTTTGGGCACATGTTGGCAGAGCCCGACTGCTGGTTTATCGGCTCTGGGGTAGCAATAGTGGATTCCCCCAAAAGGCTGATGAACACGCCTTTGTTGTGGCAGGCTTTGAAAAAATGCACCAAATGATAAAGAAGAATCCGAACAGAATCGGCAGTGTTAAAAAACATATCCGGTTGGTTTTAGTTGACGAGGCCCACCATGCTATTGCCCCTACATATAAGACCACAATTAATCGCTTGATAGGAGGGAATAGTAACCTAATTGGACTCACTGCTACACCGGGGAGGTCTGCTTGCGACCTCAAAAAGAATCAGGAACTATCTGACTTTTTCTTCGGAAGAATTATTGGGATACAATGCCCAGATGACACGTCTGTAATTGAATTGCTTAGGGAAAAAGACATCCTGTCCAGCGTCGTTTTCGAGGAATTGAGGACAAACCGTTCATACTCGCTTACAGGCAAAGAGATAAGATATATTGAAGAAAAGAGATCCTTGCCGGTTGGCTTCCTAAGAAAAATCGGCAGCGATGATATAAGAAACATTGAGATCGTAAAGAAGCTTAGGAAGGAGTTGGGTGAAAATAGGAAGGCGTTATTTTTTGGGTGCAGTGTCGACCATTCTAAATTTATATGCTCTATAATGAAGTTCCTCGGTATCGAGACAGTCCATATTGATGGCAGCACAGACCGCAAGGTTAGGTCTAAGGCGATCAGGGACTTTCGGGAAGGCAATTTTTGCAGCTCATATGCAATTTCGGAATTCTTTCGACTGGATTTGATGCACCAAGAACGAATTTAGTTTTTATTGCCAGGCCAGTTACGTCTTTGGTTTTGTATAGCCAGATGCTAGGAAGAGGCTTGCGAGGGCCTGCAATCGGGGGTACGAGGAAATGCAAGGTTATTACCGTCAGAGACAATATTGAAGGATATAGTGACATGGACGGGGTGTATTCTTATTTTGAGGACTACTTTGAGCAAGATTAAGATGATGGCTGTGGTCAAACATACGTCAGAAATATGATGTGGTAATGGTGTCACGTCTTGAATTGTGAATAGATTTCATTATGAGGTAAAAACCTATTTCTTCTTTGAAATGATCACGTACCTGCTGGTTACACCGATTATTTTTTTCTTTTGCATGGCAGATACTACATTTGCCTTAAAACGCTCTGAGGAGAGTGGCGCCTGAAGGATATGGGTTTCCTGCCAGCCAGCTTGATTTGCAATCCGAAGGTAATCATTGATTAAAATCGAATTCACCCGGGTCTCATCTTTGGCAGGGGTGTTTTGGAAATCGCGCCAGTCGGCATTGATAAATGCCAGCTGTGTGTTCTTTTTGGCGTTTAGGTGTGCCAGGGAAAAGAAGTTTTCCAGAAATTCTAAGTATTTCTCTTTTGATAGTCCGGATATGCCAGCGGGATCGTAGTTGTTTGACTGCTTTTTGAAATAAGGCGGATCAAGAATAATCAGATCCGGTTTGGTTCTACCTTTTATTGGCCATTTCAGATCGGTGGCATCCCAGAAATAGGGTTCAATTTCCGGGCGTGTATCCGGCCGATCATCCATGTCAAAGGTCCAACATTTCCGGCCTAGCGCCAGGCAGGTGTCAGCCACCACGCCACCGCCCGCCATGGGATCAAACGCCAGGTCACCCTGCTCTGAAAAATAATACACGATATGTGCGATCATTTGGGCCGGGATCCGACCGGGCCAGTCATCACCGAAACGTTTGTCACAGTCATTGTAGTACCACAGATCCCATGTCCGCAGCCCCCAGTTAAGCGCCTTGAATCTATCAAGGTCGCTTTTACCTTCTAATGCAATGGACCACACAAAAGGCTCGGAGCATCCGTGTTCTTGGGCCACCTTATGGCAAGCGTGCCCCTTGTTCAGAGATTTTTTTATGGTTTGAATGAGCCGCGAATTTTCAGAATATTTTTTTGCAGTTTTGCGATTTGCCTTTAACCGGGCTGCAATCCTTTCCGCAGAAATGCCCAGTCGACTCATCATGACAATGACCTTTTCCAGACAGAAGGCTGGACTGACGCGGGCTCGATTGAGTTCTGTCAGGCTTGCTTTCTTAGCCGCTTTTTCGGCAATACCTATAATCTCTCTGGCACTCAGATCTTTGAGTTCAATTTGAGAACAATCTTTGCCATCCGACTGCTGGCCATCGGCTGTAACCCTTTGAAATTCTTCTTGAGATACTGTCTTGAGCGTCTCTAACGCCCTGGTCTGCGATCGGTTCAAGCCATCTTGAATCGATATTTCCCGGACCTCTTGACAAATGTCCATCAGAATTGGAAGGTCATTTAAGTAAAAAGACAGCCATTCCAGTGGTTTGGGC
>SDBT01010911.1_pt1 | contig 14643 bp, 17 predicted proteins | sample 2277101 | NCBI WGS metagenome assembly SDBT01 (sample SAMN10404973, study PRJNA504765) | marine sediment metagenome | isolation source: marine sediment core GS10_PC15, 103 cmbsf | place: Arctic Ocean: Southern Knipovich Ridge | collected 2010
CTGGAGGTTAGAAGTATCAGAGGTGGCCAACAGGTCAAAATTTTCGTTTTGTCTATGACCAGGATTCGCGACAGATTTTACGCTCATTGCTGAAAAATAAGCTAAAACTACGATTAACACAACGCTAACTAAAACTAGATGTTTTTTCCATTTCATTATACTTCACGTAAAGTGTGTTACATTTATTACAAATGCTTTGAAGCATCCTTATACCAAACGTTTATAAATAAAAAAATGTAAAAAAATTTTCGAAATCATAAAAATAAAAATAGAAGGAGCACCACAATAATAGTGAACCAACCCTTACAATAAATTCTTTAATAGTAAGTTGTCAAAAACCTAAAAATTGTATAAATTATGACGTCACCAGTATTGACTACGGAAGCAGTAATGGAAGCGTTATCGAACGATTGGCAGCCAATAACAGCGTTAATATTTAAGATGCAAATAAAAGAAATGATGGACGCTCGTTTTTTACAAATTAAATTAAAGGATTTAGAGCGCAAAAAGTTAATTTTAGTCGAAACAAAATTGGGTAAAAAGCATTTCAGATTAAACGAATCAGTTGATATTGTTGTTGACCTTGAAGAAGATTTCGATATTGACACTATAAATTGGGACGAACCAGACGTTTCCTACTCTCAAGGCGAATATCCCCGCTCTCAAGATAACATTGATTTTATTAATTCAGAAGTGAAAAATTTGCTTGAAAAAATTGGTAACATGGAAACCTTAGACGAAGATACATTGATAGATGTAGCTTTTAACATAATGGGTCTTAGCGATTTAGGAGACATGTATCACAAACACGGTGATAACCGGTTAGCGATGGGTTTTTACGAGAGCGCTCTTAAATTAGACGCCGCTTCTGGAGAAGATAAGAACTTCAGAAAATTTCTTTTTAAAGATATTGGTAATTTATTTTTCGAGGAAGGCAATCACCAAGAAGCTATAAAATATTACGAAAACGCTATTGAGTTGTCAATATTGGAAGAGGTTTCTCCTTTTAATCGAGAAATTTTGTTTAATCTTGGAACTTCTTATAGTAATATTAACCAGCCAGAGAAAGCGATTCTTTACTTTGAAAAATTAGCTGAACACGATCCTGAACTTGATATACTTTGGAGCGCGTTAGGTCTAGCTTATAGCGCTAATAAAGAATACGATAAAGCTGCCGATTGTTTTGAAATTGCACTACAATTTAATCCTTCAGATGAGGATATAATAGATAAACTAAATTTTGCTGTAGAACAAATGAAAAAAAGCGGAGATGTTGTTTTAGAAGAATTAGAAAATTCTCCTCAAGAACGTCAAGACGAAACTATACTCTCGTTATTGAAAAAGCTAAACGATAAGTTTGGCGAATTAATTAAAATTAATGAATTTTCGACGACAATTCACATTAAATCGTACATAAACGACCTAATTAAACCCTTTTTTGAAAAACCAAGCGACAGAAAGATCAAAAAACTTAAAAAATCTATTGAACAACACATAGAAGGTTGGCCCGAAGATAAGCGAGGAGAATTTTACAACGAATATTTCAGGACCATCAAGCGATACGAAGAAATCCAACCGTCAAAATGGAAAAAGTATGGTTCCGGACTCCTTAAATTGATTCCTGTTTTAAGATAGCGAAGAAAAAAAGAAAAAAAAGGAACGATAAAAATAATTATGATAATTAGCTAACTAATTTATTAAAATACAACTTTGAGATGTGGGATCAAACATAATCCCCGAAACATGTTTTTTCGGTTGACTTATCTTAGAGAAATGAACTATTGACATTATTCTCCCTGTCAGTAACAGTTAACTGTTACAGTTATCATGATGCGGTTATGGATAAAGCGAAATTGAATATCGGATTACAATTTTTTGACAAACACTTTCTAACGCTGTTTTAATGAAACAAGTAATTTACTTTAATAATTACCGTATATCGCATATATTTAACCAAAAACTGATAAACTAATATCTAATTAACCCGTTTTAAATTACGGATAACCTATAAATTGTTCAATCATATTTCTTTTCCATATAAATTGCATATTTTTTGAAAGGAGGGGGGGTTTCGCTTTTTTGATATTCTGCTCTCTCAGTAAAACCAAGGGATCGATAAATATGAATCGCTCCTTCCATGTACTGCTGGGTTTCAAGATAAATTTTCTTAAATCCAAATTCCTTTCCCTTTTCGAGTAATTTTTGGACAATCACTTTACCGTAATTATTTCCTCTACACTCGGGTTGTATAAATAGTTTTTTTAATTCACCTATATTTTCATCGTATTTGCGAAGTGAACCCGTTCCCATAATGGATTCATTTACTTGGATTAGATAAATTATTCCATCAGGTGGTTTATAAGATTCATATGTATTGATGGAATTCTCCAAGTTTTCTCTTATTGTCATTGTCGTATATTTTTTTCCTAAATCAATGTCGTATCTTTTTTGAACTTCCTCCACTGTCCATGTGAAATATTTGACATATAATTCAACCAAGTCAAATCGATGTTTATTAAAATCCAACGTTATTAACTTCATAAGCATTCACAATTCATTTTTTCCAATTAATAAACTCTAATAATCCATAATTATAAGCCATTTTTGTTATCCTTCAATTTATAATTCCCATATTTTTTCAAAAATTCCCTTATTTCAATATAATTACCAGCGAAAAAAAAATGTTGATTTAACGGTTTTTCAAAAAAATACATAAAACTTTTAATCCGATACAAGGTAACAGCGGATATAAAATTTTCGATGTGTATTTACACTCCCCGAAAAAAATCGGCTCTGAAAATTACTCCGTCAGTGGTCATCTGAACCTATGTTCAGATAATCAAGAATATTTTTGGTATTTAATATTAGTTTTACCTATTAAAATTGCAATGCTAATGACTGTGGTAAGCAGAAATTTACATTAATGAGGAGAGAAGAATGAGCATAAGCGTAAATTTTGGAAAAAATTATTGAAAAAGAGTGAAGAGAAAAAGAGAGAAAAAGAAATAAGATAATAATTATTGTTTTAAATCTATAAGCCTACCGTCAGCAAACCGCAGGTGGGCCAACCGGGTTGTAATACTTCCATAGTTCGACTTTGACCACCTCATCGTCGTTTATCCCGTCGTATTTGTTTTTCATAGCGGATTCATTATTAGGTAGTGAGTAAGAACTTTTGTCGTGATCTTGATTTTTGGCAACGGAAGCGACTATATATCCGCTTGCGTCTTTAACGAAGAGATAATACTCCTCGCTTTCGTTTAGACCGTTAAACACGGGACTTGCGTTTCCAAGAATTACTTGGACCATATCGTCTCGTTGTACTTCGGTTTCCAAAAACTCGTCAAGGTTCGTAAACGCAGGGTCAAGCACTCCAATTCTATTCATAACTTTTTTTAGCAAACCAGCGGATTTAACGAGGCTTTCAAAACCAGAAACTTTAAACCTTTGGATTACTCGCCTCTCTACTTGTCGGTGAATAGTACTCATTTTAATCCCCAACTTTTCGCAAAGGGCGCTAACACTCACTTCTTTGGTTTGAGAACAGAGAAGCGTAATTGAAGTCGCTAAACCAACTACTACGTCGTCTTTAGTATTCTTTATCGATTCGTAAAAGCGATTTAATATTTTTTTAGATTGATAGAAAAAAGGCATCCCCAAGTTAAAATATTCACTAATTTCCAAAATCCTTTTTGTTATGTATTGCTTTCGATCTCTGTCTTGATATTCGGGAAATATGCGAATAATTGAAAATTTAAAGGCGTTGAAATCGTTCTTTGAAATCTTGGACACTTCTAAAAGCTCTTTCTCGCTAATAGGTTTGTTGATTTCTTTGAAATAAGCGTAAATAACACACGGTACCAACATTTCCGGGCTTCGATATTTCGTTCCTTTTCCTAACTTAACCCTGATTTGTTTCACCTTGCGCAAGATAAGACTCACATCGCTCAAATCGAAACCTAAAGCGGTTAAAATGCGTTTTGCTTCTACTTTTATGCCAATATGGACAGTTTCCTCGGGAGTTCGTGAGGTGTCTATCCTGCTAAGCCCTTCTATCCTCGCGGAATGTTGCATCCTTCGTCTCTCAGATTTAAATCCGATCTGAGTTTTTCCTAGTATGGCGTATTGAACGACGTCTGCGTCGTACGGTCTGTGATATTCTAATTTCTGCATTTCTAATACGATACCGCACGCTCTACAAGTAAAGCCCTCTCGGGTCTCTACTATGTCGGTAGATCCGCATACATCGCATCGATATCGAACTTCTGGTCCAGACACAATTTTTAAAGATTTTATTTTGTCAGCACTTTGAGGCGTTGCCATTTTTTTTCAGCTCAAGTAATTTTTTTTTGTGAATATTTTTTTTACACTTTTTAATTAAAGAATGAAGATCACCACTTTGCTATTTGAAGGTTTGCAATTTCGAAAAATCTTTAAAAATGTAAGAGGTGATTGAACGGATGGCGAAAATTGGAGCGAACTACCTAGAGAAATAGTAGATTTTGGTTAGGTTTTGGTGAATTCATCATATAGAAAGAACATAAAAAACGAAATTTTTACTTTAAAATGCAATTTTGCATTTCTCTTCCAAACGCGAAGATTTTTCGAATCGCAGGCGTCAACGCTACGGGACAAATTAGGAATGTGGGAAGTATCTGGATGGAAAATTCAGCTTAAAATGAATTTAAATATCGTTCTAATGGTAATTGCATTAATAAAATTAATAGAAGTAAGATTAAACCGAATTAAAATCAAGATTTAGGCTTTATTAAGATCGGATTAATTTACTTCGACTTTTCTTAAGTCTTCCGTTGGAGTTATTTCTATTAGTAATATCCGGTTATGTACCCAATAGATCAACCGAAGTTAAAATTTCGATTTTCTGAAACTTTTTTACTTTTTATTACACTTTGATCTCTTTTTTCTAAACAATCTTTTTAAATCCCACGAAATTTTTTATGAAATCGGAAATGGAATACTTTTTTTATTGCAAACCCTCTTTAAGAATGGCAAGAAATTATATTAATTTCTAAAATCACGCTAAAATTACGCTCGATCGAATTTTTTCTTTATATACTTCCTTGGCGTGACAAAATTACAATCATGATAATGTTATATTTTTGGTTTTTCGTTTTATTGGCTGCCTCTACCGCAATACGAGCTCTCTACCGCTTAGCTCACACACCCGGTTACAAGCTGTTTTTTAGCGTAGTAGCCTTCGTTGGAGTGTTCGTTCACGAAGTAGCGCATTATACCGTGTCGGTAATTGTACGCGGGAATCCCGGCGAATTTCGGGTGAAATTTCGAAGCGAGGATAAAACGAGAATCTCCCCTCACGGATCGGTAGGCAACCCTGAATTCGAGCGACAATCGTTCCTGCAAGCGTTTGCTATCAGTTTTGCCCCTCTTTTGGTTTCCACTTTACTGTTTATGTTTTGCTTAGACATTATATTTCGCATACCAGTTGCTTTATTGATAAAAGTAGTGGCAATTGTTTTCTGCGTATCGTTGGTTTTTGGTTTAAAACCTTCAGGACAAGACGCTAAAGTAGTCGGCTATTCGTATCAAAACGACCCTCGCTATTCTGCGTATCAGATATTTCTTTTACTACTATCGGGAGCGTTAGCGTGGTTATTTGTAGATGAATATTTTATCGACCTTCCGTTCGAAGTAATGTATTACGCCGAGTACTTGCTGATTATCGTTGTCTTTTACTTCGGATTAAAAGGCGTTTTTTGGTCGGTCGGGAGAATTGGCAGAAAGATAGCTATAAAGTTAGGAAAAGCTCAAGTATCGAACCCTAAGTTCCTAACTCGAAGGAGAAGGTTTAAATACGTAAAAGACCCAGACGAAAGAGAGGTGCAATGGTAAACGTGAAAGGATTTTGCTTAATCGCTATAGTAGTAACAATGCTAATGTTTTACCAAAAGGAACCGTTATACACAGTAGTTATTATCGGCATTGGTGTGGTAATCTACATCGTTTATAAAGCGAAAAAAAGCGGGAACGGAATGCTAGGAAGTTTATTTTCCGGTAATCAATCGCAACAAGATAGTCGATTAGACGATTTAATTGCTCTAATGATGCTCCAACAACTCACTTCGACCAACTCTCAGAACAATAGCGCGACACGGAAGATTTCCGAAGAAGCTCGAAAGCGACGCGAAACAATAGATAAAACTCAAAAAGAAGTGCTAGACCTATTGAGTAGTGATTAATGTGGACAAAACCAATATTATGTCTTTGTTCAATCTGTTAAAGGAACGAAGAATTATTTCAGTCTCGGGAGAGTCGGGCACCGGCAAAACTACATTAGCCTTACAATTAATTGCTTCCGGGTTGACTCAAAAAGACGCTTTAGATGACCAAGTCGTATGGATTCAAGCCAGCGAGCAGTTTCCTAAAAAACGGTTGCGCACTTTATTTAAAAATTCTAAGGGAAAGTTCGATTCCCTTCTTAAAAAGATTTTTTTATATCCTGTATCGTCTCCTTTTTTGAGTTACGAAGATCAATCAGCCTTTTTAACAAGCTTAGGAAGCATAATCTTACCTTTTAACACCAAGTATTTAGTAATCGACAACATCTCTCACCACTTAAGGTTTGCTGCTTCGTGTTGTTCCAATATTAAACAGAAAATAGCGCTTTTAGACGAATTTTTTGCCTCTCAACTATTTCCCCTCATTATGCGCAGTCTCAGGGAAGAAATTGTTCTCATCTTATTACACGAGGTCTCTTTCGATCCTAAAATAGGGAAAAATCAACCCTTTTTCAACAAACTCTATTCGAGGATAAATAGCGTAAACGTTAATTTATTGAAATCGTTTAATTCCTCTACAAAACGGATGGAACTCTTATCTCGAGACGAGGAGATTTTAACAGGTCTGAAATACAAGATCGAAGATCGAGGAATTTCTTTAGTCTAGTAGTAAATCGCTATATAAAGCAAAAATTTCGCGTTCCCACTTTTCCTTTTCCTTTAAATAGCTCTGGTAAGTAAGTAATGCATGATCAACTCGCCTGATTCGAAAATTTCAAGTCAGATTAAATGTTCCATTTGTAGAACAAATATTAACGATCGCCACGAGTTATACCAGTCGAGCTTAAAACTCGGAGTTATCTGCAAATCTTGCAGAAAGCGATTTTCTGAAGACGATATCGAAATGATGGTAAACCTATTTTTTGCCTTCGGCGGATACTTCGGACAGTTCGATAAATCCGAGTTCTCTATAAACGAAACAATCGCCGAATTTGCGGAGCAGCTAGACTTGGATAACTCAACTTTCCACACGCAAAACGTGATGATGTGGCACAAAATTTTAACCCACGGCATTACACCTAAAGATTTTTTAAAAGAGCTTTCTATTTTAGTTGGCCAACAATTTTAAATAAGTGATATTTCGCATGTTCAGGAGATAACTTCGTATCAGCTCATTGTGATGATTTTAAAAACTTCATTTTATATATATTATACATATAAATGCAGTTCTAATAAAGGGTGTGAGGAGATTTATACTCTTGGATATGGATAAGTAGAAGCCACAACTAGACTTAAGAGTACTAAAAGAACTTCTTTAGTGATTATAGCATGAGTAAAGAGAAGGACGACGACGAATTTATGGTAAAGTGCTGCGGCTTTTTTCTTCTTATAGTTTTAGCTATGGCTTTATCTATTTATTATTGGTATGTTTCAATTCCTATTGCCGTAGTTATAATTATAGGAGTAATTGTTTATAGACAAAAAAAGCAGAAAAATAGTTTAGTTCGGTATCGAGCTGCTTCTAATGAAAGAGAAATTGAAGGATATATGAGATGGAAAGAATCTACCCATCGACCAAATCGACCGATCCGCATAAAAGAACACTTTTGTCGATATTGTGGAATATTAAAGGATAAAGAATTATGTGATTTCTGTGGACGTAGTAGTAAAGTTGGAGTGGAGTATACAGAGGATAGGAGTAGATATATTCCCAAAACTGTTCAAAGAGAAGTATGGCGTAGAGATGGGGGGCGTTGTGTAGAATGTGGTTCACAGGAAAGATTAGAGTACGATCATATAATACCGTTCAGTAAAGGTGGGAGTAATACCGTTAGAAATATTCAACTTCTATGCGAAAAATGTAACAGGAATAAACATAATATAATCTAATTTAATATTTCTAAGTTCATTCAAAATAGTCAACATCCGCTGCGAAAATACCATTCAGCACTCCACACTTAGCACACCTAAGAATTTTATTCTTGTTGTCTTCAATTATAAACTTCTTTTTTTTGCAATTTCCACACTTAAGTTTTAGGTGTTTATACTCTTGTCCGCCAAATGCGGTCCCAATAGCGATTTCACTTATACCGATTTTAACTTTTTTACTATCCTTTTTACCAAGAAATTCGACACTTAACCGATATATTTTCTCTTTATCATTTGAACTCGTTATAGCGTTTTGTGTTGATTTTTGCTTTTTCTTATTTTTTTTACTTTCAACATCTTCAAGATGTTCAAATAATTTCTTTTTTATATCAATAAAGTAATAGGGAAATTCGTAAACATTTTTTTTAAAATTTCCATAAGAACCGTATTCCGCCCCTTTATAAAGCAGTCCAAAGCTTACAAAGAAGTCTCCTGAATCCCCGTTATAGCTGATCCTATATCCAGTTGGTTCGTTGGGTCCATTTTTTAGAAAAGTCTTCAAAACATCCTTTTGATCAATTCTTAACTGTTTTACTTTTTTCAAAATAAACTTTGTAATCTCAGTCTTGGCAACTCTGTAAATAATTCTTCCTTCTTCGGCGTTAATATCTGTCATTAGATCGACATTTAATTTTTGAAAATTATCCTTCATTTCTTTCCATAATTCTTCGAAATTTTGATCTGGTAATTCCGGAAATTTTAATTTAAGACATTCTTTAGCGTCCGATTTAAAATTTCCCTCAGTATACCCAGATTCACCTTTCTTTCCAAGCTTTATAGCAGTTATTCCAGACGGTTTAAAAGTAGTGTGATAATACAAAAATGCTTTCTTAATGTCGGAAAAGTCTTCGTTGTAAAGAAATTCTTTTACACCCATTAAATTTCACATGAAATTTCAGTCTTACTTATAATAGTATTATTATTTTTTTCCTTTATATAAAGACATATTTTTATCAAATTAATTCAAATTACACATAGGAGTTGATAGGAAAAAATTTCAGATTTAGACCAGGTTAAGTCGATCAACGCCCGACAGATTAAACTGCTCCAAGAAAGTGGAATTAGCACGGCGGAAGCGCTTGCGATGTCCCCACACAACATCATTTCGGAGATCGATGGTTTAGGCGATAAGACAGCGAAAAAATTGATTTGGAACGCACGAAATGCTTTAGGCATGACCGAATTTATCACTGCTGCGGAGATTGACGAGAACACCGAGTACATTACCACCGGTTCTTCAGAGCTAAACAGAATACTGGGCGGTGGATTCCAAACAGGAAAACTCACCGAGGTATATGGTCCCTTTAAAAGCGGGAAGACGGGTTTAGCTCATACGATTGCTGTTGCCATCCAACTTCCGAAGAAACAAGGCGGTCTTGGGTCGGCTGTAGCCTACATAGATACCGAGAACACCTTTTCGAAAGAAAAGATTAAAAGAATCGCCAAGAGATTTGGACTCGATCCAAAAAAAGTCCTATCCCAAATATTTCACGCCAGAATTTATTCGTCCGACCACCAGATGCAAATGATCCAGAAGGCAGAGACTTTATGTAAGACGAGGAACGTGCGACTCATCGTAGTAGACAGCTTAATGGCACTACTGCGTGCGGAATATGTGGGTATTGGAATGCTCGCCCGCCGTCAAGGTGTTCTTAATAATATGATACACGGACTTTCGCGAATTGCAGAGACATACAATTGCGCTATTTTGCTTACAAATCAAGTATCAACCAAGATGATGGGTATGTTTTCAGGAAACGACGCCATTGGGGGAAATAGTGACGAGATATTTCGTCAGTCACTTCTAAATCGTAGCCCATGGCTGCCACTTCCGTGTCATGTTTAAAACAAAAGGATTCTCAGCCAACAATTCGCTAAAACGGAGAGCAATAATCGTAGACGCCCCCGACTTGCCACCAGATGAAGCGGAGTTTTTTATTACGAATGTAGGCATTGCCGACACCGAAAAAGGAGAAGTTCCCGAAGCAAAGGGGTTAGACTTCGAAGTAGAAGCGCTGTACGAGGAAGAGCAGGCTGAAGAAGACGAAGTTACCGAAGATGACATGAGTTCAGAGGAGTATTCCTTGGTAGATGTGAAAGGAATTGGAGATGGCACTGCAAAAAATCTTACCAAAAACGGCATTGCCTCAGTAGAAGCCTTAATAAATTCCGATCCCGAACAACTCGCTTCGAAAATCAGCGGAATCTCTTCTAAGATGATCAACGAATGGCAAACGAGCGCAAAAGCTCTGTTGAGCGCCTAAAATTTCTTTTTTTTTTCTATTTTTTTTTTTTTCTAAAGTGATTTAAATAAGAACGTTAACTCATTAAAGGAAGGTAGTTGCATTAAAAAAAATTTAGAAGATAAGCTATGATTTGCGAAAATTGTGGGGCAGAATTAGGGGATTCCGATCAAAGTTTTTGTCCGAACTGTGGAAAAATGGATTCAAATAAAATTCTTCTGTTTGTAGATCCCAAGCGTTATAGAATATGGATGTGGCACGGGAAAAATGCTTCAACCCGTTCCAAGTTCATCGCTGCTAAACAAGCACCAAGTATAAGAGATAAATATGGACCTGACTTTAAAATAGTAGCAGTTGATGAGGGAAACGAACCTAGTGGTTTTTGGAGCCTTATCAACGAAAATTAACTAATAAAAAGTTACTTTTATAGGTAGATTAAGCGTAAAATTATTCATTCTTCTTCATATTCTCTGATTTCCAGAGCTTCACGTAGCTTTTAAAAAGACCGTGAGGAAGATCGATAGCGTTGATTTTATTTTTTATTTTTTTTTTCTAAAGTGGTTTCAAAATCTCTAAGTTCTATTTAAAGAAAAACATTTTTCTATAAGTGGAAACAATCGAATAAAACAAACAAACTTAAAATTTATTATGGTTATTTAAAAATTAATTGCCAATAGTTCACCTTTAGGAGTAAGTTTTATGACATATAAATGTAAATTTGTTATATGTGGAGACTCAGCGATAAACATGGGATTACTTTTAAAATTACTGCTGTTGACCAAGATAACGAAACACAAGGCTTTTTAGTTATGATAGGGTTAGCAGAAGAAATAGATTACGACCAAGTTCAAACTGGACCCGCATATGAAGGTACAACCGAAGATCTTGAACTTCTGAAAACTATGTCCCGAGAAAAAATACTTCTACTCCTCGAAAAAGCCGAACCTTCAGGAGACCCCGAAGGTAAAGTTATTTGCCAGTATTGCGGGAGAAAGCTTACCAAGGAAGAACAATTTACTCATTCCTGTAATAGATTTTATTTGGGATAAATTAACTTTATAACAAGATAGAAATATATTTTTGAACAATTCACTTCATTAACTTTGAGTAATGCCGGAAATTTCAGAAATGAATGAAAGATACACAGATTGGTACTGCGAAGAGCTATTCAGAGCTTATTTTAACAGTTTAATGGAGTTAGACGAATTGTTGCTAAAGTTAGATTATAATCGAATTTCAAACCAAAAGGAATTATTTAATTTCCTGAATTTTTTGTTAACAGAAAAATTTCCGCATAGATGTTATAACGAATTCTGTGGCAATAAGTTATATTTTTCAAATACGTTTAAATTTGCGAGAAAGCGTTTAAATCTTACGTTAAAAGAGTTTGTTAAAATTTGGATAACACCTCATAATTTAGGAAAAAATAAAGCTCGGAGTATAGAAATTCTATTTTTTTGTTGTAAATGCTATGAAAGCAAATTAAAAGATTAAATTTCAGTCGTACCTTTTTTTGTCGAGCGGAAGGAATTTTTTATTACTTTTTCTTGAATAATACAGGTTTCTTTCTCGTTTAGCAATATCTTCTAACGCGTACAAGCCATTGTAAGTGGTGTGACACAACCGGATTATTTCTTCCCATTCATATTTCTTCCATAGCTTCCCCTCAAGTTGTAGGTAAAAGCAAAACGCTATGAAATTCCTTCTCAGAAGTGAAAATTCCTCTGGTATTTGAATCCCGCACCTGTATTTAACACAAGTTAGGATTATTTTGTGTAAAAAGGCGTCTATTTTTCCATCTTTAACCAATTCCATAATTTTTGAAGTGATATCAATTATCGAAGTAGATTGGAAAAACTCATCAAAATAAACACACGTTAAAAAGGCAAATTTGAACACTCCCTTGGTGAATCTATTCATAGACTTTTCTGCGTTCTTTAATTTAAAGCAAGCGTTAAGGTGATAATACACGTGGCGCAGAAGATCCTCAAAATCATAGTGGATGGAATCAAGTTCTGGAAGCTCGTCAACTAGAGATTTTCCATATAGAATTACTGAATTTTGCGGTATTTTAAAATCCAATAAAGCCCACTTGAAATTTGCCCACGATTCTTTTTCGTAGACTTCCTTACGCTTAAGCCCGTCTAACGAATTAAAGAATACATTTGCAATATAATGGTTTCTTTTGTAATTTAATCTTCTCACTTCAGTCCAATCCTGTGTTTTAGGGATTTTTTCAATATTTTTCACAATACAGATTATGTCAATATCGTTTTTAATCCAATCATCAGGAAGTTTTCTATCAAAATAGCTCCCTATTCCATTAATACTGATAATATTGTCTGAGAATTTTCCTACAAGATCTTTTACTATTGAGTAAGTTGTCCTACATTTTTCTTTATGCTCGTGTCGCTCACATTCGTGTAGTAATTCCGAGAGTGAAACCGCTCTTTCTCCTTTCCAATACTTAAGCGCCCATTTTAAATCTGTTTCTGCTTTTTTAGAATTAAACTTAAAGAGGAAAACTCTTATTTGATCAAACTTAAGAGTTATTTCTTGTTTTTGTATAAGAGAACTAAGGTCTATTCTCTGAAGAACTTCTCGAGGGATGTTTCTTACATTATTGCTTTTTTTTGTCATATCCCTTGGAGCCAGAATAATCCCATAGTAGAGTAAATCTGTGTTGTACCCAAGTTCTTTTAAGATTTGGCAATAAACTTCTGCTTGTACTTGTTGATTAGGAAACGTAGTGGAATATTTGCTAAATTTATACTCAAACAGAAAAATAGGAATTCCTCTCTTGAATATAATAACATCAGGCTTTCCTACAATAATATCGCCGTTAAATTTCATAAGAAACGAGGCTTCCATAATTACTATTTCCTCTGCCTGTGGAATCTTTTTTATCAGCTCTTTAAACTTTACGGTTACTGCATCTTCAGTCATTCTCTCGTGAAGTATCGCCCCTTCCTTTTGCCCTTCGGTCTCAGTTTTCCCAAAAATATAATCTAATTCTAATTTTGCCTCAGAATAAAACTGGGACGCTATTTCTGACACGATCAAGTAAGGACGGCCAAATTTTAAGTTCGATTTTCTCTTTACAACGCGATCAATCGATTCCTCTCGTAGCTTCACTTGGTTCTTAAAAATTGTTTTCCAGTTGTCTTGTGGCATATTTCACTTATTGATAGGTAAATAAATTATTTAATCCTTGTTGTTTTGAGCGAAGTAGACTTCATAGCTCGGTTTAAAAAGGAGTGTAAAAATTTAGGTTATTGTGATTTATTTTCTACCATGTTGTACGACTTCCAAAGTTTCAGGTAACTTTTGAAAAAATCGTGTGGAAGTCCGATGGAATTAATTATACTAGTGTCTTTTGGCTCGATTTTAACTTTCTTGGCCTTCTTTTTTCTAAAGGTTTTTTCCCAGTCTAGATACGATGCTGGTTTTTCCATACAAAATAATTTTATTTTCGGACTATTAAGCGAGAAGACCGTTTTAGATTAGAAAATTTTCCCAATTTACCTCGCCTGAATCAGAGGAAAAATTGTCGAGTTTAAGTCGGATAAGTCAGGTATATATTTATTAACAAAATTCTTAACGCGAAAAACGATCTTTATTATTAAAAAGAGCACCAGACAGCAATACAGTCCGCAATAAAACAGCACGCAAAAATTTGTTAACGTAGAACCGTCCACTTGAGGAAGATACCTTAAAAAATTCCAAGGGTCGCCAAATTCTTGAAAAACGCCGTTGTGCCAGTATACTACCTCACCAAGTATATTGTGCCCTATTTGGAGGTATATAGGTACAAACACTTCGAGTTTCATCTTTTTTTTTCTATAGATTACGATCGCTAAAGTCAACCCGAAGATCGCTGATCCTAAAGTTCCAGCCAGACAAACAAGAGACCTTCTATAATCCGCCCCTAAAGAATGATATTCTACTAACCCGCCATTAGAGCCATAGATAGTAATACTCCGAACCTGACCACCATTCGCAGCAGCGGTTATTGCGTGGCTTACCTCGTGAACAAAGGTAAAAACGTACGGAAAAGAAAAATACAGGGCAATTGCAAACCAAAACCCAAGCAAACATTTCGCGAAGAAAACATTTTCGTACGACCAAATTTTCTTAGATTTTAAAACTTGCTTATGTTCTCCAACAAAAGTTATAGTTAATTGCTGGTTCGTCGCATAAAACAATCTAATTTT
>SDBT01010912.1_pt1 | contig 14643 bp, 26 predicted proteins | sample 2277101 | NCBI WGS metagenome assembly SDBT01 (sample SAMN10404973, study PRJNA504765) | marine sediment metagenome | isolation source: marine sediment core GS10_PC15, 103 cmbsf | place: Arctic Ocean: Southern Knipovich Ridge | collected 2010
GCCTATTAGCTCCTGTGCCGAGACCATAAATAAAAATGCCAGCAACATCAGCGTCAAAGCCATCAGCCGCGGTGTACGACTCAGCATGACCAGGCATAACGTAGATAATGTCACCCTTGCTTGCTGTCGTCTGGTTGATAGCATAATCCACAGTCGCGAACGGCGCCTTATAGGTCGTGCCATAATTACCAACCGAATTTGCCCCTGTGTTGCTATCCACATAAAAGATTGAACTGAACTGGTTGCCCACAGCAAGCAAGGCACCATTTACGGTTACATCACTCTTGAACGTAGTCGGATGTTCAAAAGTCTTTTTTCCCCTTATTAATTGGTCTGACTGCGTTAGACCGGCATAACTCAGGCTGGTAAACAGTGCAAACACCACGACAGCAAATATCGCGGTGGCACTCCTCATCTTTTTAAATCGTTTCATTAGGATCCCCTTTCTGTTGTATTTTCTATGTTTGCCTTTCTGGGGAGGTCTAATATAAAATTCACCAAAGATATTTGGCCTGCAATATACCGAAAATCTTGTGGTATATCATCATCATTGATTTGTGGTCGGTTCTCATTTTTCTCTCTTAAAATAACCAGCGCATTATTAAGGATTTCAAATAGCGCCTTGCCGACAGCGACTTCCTCCATGCGCTCGATATAGGTTAGTTTTTCTCTATTTTGTAATAGTTTTAAGAGGTTGAGGTTCATTCAATCACCACTCCGCCCTTGCCGTTTGGTGTGTATTCCCAACCTGCCACGCCAAAATTAGCCAGAGGATCAAAGTTTGTTTCCTTTGGATTTATAAGCATGTATTTAATATGATCCCTAAATCCTGGCGGAATAATTTGTTCCGCCTCTTCTTTAAGTACCCTTATAACCTCTATCGCCATGGGATCTTCTTCCCCTGACACTGTATCTGTAAATTGCACAGGCACCCCGGGGTTTGAACCATACGATTTTTTTGGGTCGAATTTATTCATGTTTAATGTGCCAACAAAACTTTATGAACATCTGATTCTTTTTAAATGCCCAGCGCACAAAGTTAAATCTTCGGTATGCGCACGCGATGATACCAATAGGGTTCTTGATGAAATATTTAACCGGCCAAACCAACCATGGCCATTTAAGACTTCCCGGAGGTGGAGTGATTATGTTACCAAACCCAAGATCTTTCCGCAATTTATTAACTAAGGCATAATCATTTGTTGACATATATTCCGGGTCTTTGTACTGGATATATTTAAACCATTCCAAAACAAGCCATTTTTCATCTTTCGTTAATTTCATTTTATCCATCAGCAACCTTCTTCTTTATCGCAGAATCAACTAAAACCCTAGCATTTCGATATGCAGGGTGAAGTCTCAATGCCGCGCTTGCCAATTTTATGACATTATCATATTCAGCCCTCTTATAGAAAATCGTCGCCATGTTCGTCAGTACCACCGCCTGGGTGTATTCTTTACGCGGGTCTTTTAGACTCAAAGATTTAACATATAAATCCAGGGCTTTATCTTCCTGGCCGTTCATGGAATACCATAAAGCCAATGTCCTTAACGGCCTTGCCTGGCTAGGAGCATGAATTGCAGCGTTTTCCCACAGAGTCCTATCGTTCTCCCAGACTTTGTTTCTGGTATATGTCTGAAGACCGAGAAATATTAATAGAACCGTCACCCAAAAGGCGTAATACTTGTCTAATCTATAAAACTCCCTCGTTTTCGCATGATCGATCAGCCGCACAATCCCCACAGCCACCGGAAACATTAAAAACATCCCAGGCAGGTAGTTCCTATGTTCGAACGCCAGCTCTAAAGGTAAGATTGAAGACTCTATAACATGATTTAAAAAGTAAAACAATACCGCAAAAGAAAGAATTGGTGTTCTTTTTATTCCTGATGCCGCCAAGAGCAAAACCGCAGCTATGCCAACGGACCACAACGGCATTAAAGTGGAATATTCAAACTCGTGCATGATCGAAAACCTGCTTGCCAATGGATAAATGTACTGGCTCAAATAGAAAAACAGTATCTTGCCCTGGGTAAAAAACCTCTGCCACATGGTGAAAGGTCTTCCCTCATATCCCTCCATGTATCCCAGGGGATCCCCGGGCATGGTTAAAAATATAAAAGCTGTGCCTACCAACACCAACACGCCGCCGATACCCAACCAGACGGTTTTCATTTCAAAGTCCCGGTAAAAAATAGTCTCAACAAAACCTATGGAAGCAAGGAACATGATACCATTCTCTTTGGATCCGAAGGCCAGGAGTCCACACACCGCGCTTGCGCCCAGGAACCACCACTTGCCCTCGTTTCTGAACTTCAAATAAAAATAGATGCCTAAAACGGTGAACATGGCCGCCAGCACCGCCATCCGTTGTACGATATAACTAACCGCCTGGGTATTTACCGGATGAACAGCCCACAGCGCAGCCGCGAAAAGTGAGATGGAATATCTATTTTTATATAAAAAATAACCCTTTCTTCTACACAACTTGCTTATGGTCAAAAATAGAAAGAATGCCGTCAAAAAGTGAATCATATTATTCGTTAAATGATATATCGTTGTCTTTTTTCCGGCGATTAACCAATTCACGGCAAATGAAAGCATTGAAATAGGGCGGTAAATGTGGAGCCCTTTGTACCACCCCCTGTCAAGAGAAGCGTGCGTGGCGTCCCATATGGCGCCGTAGGATACGCTTTCCATGCGTATCTTCGGATTATTGACTATGGACGTATGGTCGTCAAGGTGCCAGGAGCCGCTGATGTTATTGGTGTAAACCACCATAACCAGGATAAATAAAAGCCCTGCGGCACACAGTATGTTTTTAGGTATCGTCATTCCATCACACTTATTATAGCGTCAATATCTTTTCGTAATGCTGTTTCGAGATTCATCTTTTCAAGTTTATATTTAGCATCCTTAATTTTCTGCTCAACTTGTTGGGCGATGGATGGTGGTGGGGTATAAACAAGGCCACCTTGAAAATTATAATTCGGCCACGCCTGTTCGTCATTATCCCTAACAAACTCGCGGAGCTTGATTAGAAGATCGTAGAGTTTTATATTGCGGTCTTTGGTTTTAATTACAAGTTTTTTTGATGATGGACCGGTCCATATTATTTCTTTAGCTCCTGGCCACGGATCGCTCATATTAACAAGATAAAAAGGATCCGTGTTATCTTCTGTGGTAAATACAAACTCGAGGACATCGCCCGCCGCGCCTAATGTCGGACCGTTCAATAATAAAACCGTGATAATTATGATTGTTTTCATGGCTTATTCCTTCTTTTCACCACCCGGTATAGCCGCCGAATCCTTAACCGCCCCACCAAGACTTTTCTTGTGAGACTCCTGCAGCTTCTTATCGGCCGCTGCCTTGGCTCTTTCCAGCTTATTATATTCCCTTCGCAAGCTTAAAAGCTCAACTTTTAGAATCTTCAGACGATTTACGATTGCCGTATTTGTCGATAAAAGTCCGAAGTTTATTGCGTTTAGGTTTTTAATCTCTTCATTCTTCATCTCCACCGCGATGGTTATCTCCTCCATGGTATTTTTGTGGGGTACGGTTTGAGCCCGCACCAAAGACACAGTAATCACCATAGCGAAAAATGATGCCAATAGTGCCAACCACAAAGTCGTCTTCCTTGATTCTTTCATTCTTGAACCTCCTTTTTGGGTTTCTCTCAAAGTTCACACGTCTCGATGATCTCCTGGATATCATTGTTGTAGTCCGACAGTTTGTTGTGGAGCTGACGGATAATGGTAGCCAGTGGGACAATCTCACTTAGGATGTTTTCTTCATCAGACTTATCGCTCTGCTGGATCTTCAAGACAGGGAGAAGTCTCTCTCTTAGGCACGATATAGAGGCGCCAATTTCTTCCATCTTTCTTTCAAGCTGACCCATATGGTTCGATACTTCTGACTCTCTTTGTGGTTTACATTCGTCATTCATTCTGAACCTCCCTTTTGGGTTTCTACGATTGAGTTATATTTTCCCTTAAAATCATGTAAAACACATTCCTTGCCAATGCCCCAAGATCAATAAAGTCATACTCTGGATACATTTTATTGTGTCTATTTTCATAACCAGCACCAGAGGACACCGCAGGATGATTTAATTTCTCAATTTCAGGGATGGATTCAAAAACATCCTCATTAATAAACTTCTTTAATTCATCATAAGTGAATCTTTCCGGAATTCCATCCTTGATTTTTTCGCAAACATACTCACCAAACGCCTCGAGTGCTTTTGTGATATCAGGTGTATCAAACGGACTTTGCGCGACAACCCAATACGCAAATGCTCCCAGGAAACTGCTACGCATAAAATACATTTCCCTGTCACGATAATGGGTTGAAATGTCAAGGTTCGTAAGTTTGTCAAATCGATCGTTTGTCTTTATTTCATTCACTTTGGGCCTCTTTGGGCTTCTGTTAGAGTTGTCGACGCTTTAGCTCGCTATTGGCGCCGGTTGAAGACAACCACATTCACATAACTTGGTCATTTTGAACCTTCTACTTCTTTAGGCTTAGGCTCCAAAGCGAGAAGAGCAACATCGTCTTCAAAACCTTCTTGCTGTTTAACAAGGTCATCTTTTGCCTTTTCGTCCTGCAGGACCAATTTATCTTCCGCCCCCTCCCCTTGCTTTTCAATCTCAAGCGCACCCTTAGCAGCAATTTCTTCCAGCTTTCTGCCATGGTCCGCATTCTTTTTCTGCTCCTCGATCTCATTCTGCTCGGTCTGAATCTTCTTGATTTGCGCTTCCTGCTGGGCCTGGCGTTCTATGGCCGCCTGTTGCTCTTCGGCTTTATCCTCCCGGCTTTTAAGTGCCTGGTCGGGGTCAATATCTAGCGCTTTCCAAATCTCTTTCAACAGGTCTCGCAGCTTACTCTCAACCATCAATGCTTCAGACGACATCACCAAATTAAGACCTTGCATGATCTTTGTCAATCTCGTTACCCTGTCCTGAAAGGAAGAAAACCCTAAAGCCTTGCCAGTGAAGTTGCCTTTTCCCTTTTGTTCGTCCGGATCCGCCATATTATATTGGTGAAAATCGTTGACTACGGGCTCAGTCCAGCGTTCGTCGGTGTTCTTAATTACCCCGCCCAGGTACTTGCCAGCGTTTGCTTGTAATATCTGGATCTCACCCAGGGTATCAGGCTTATCTTTTTCTAGCGTGGCGCCCTGCGATATCTTGGGCAACATCGTGACTTCATCCTGATACCGTTCGAACATTCCTATCGCTGAAAGCAAGGTTTCTCCAACATCCTGAATAACTACCTGCTGCAGAGCTTTTCGAACATCATCACAGTCATCGGATATTGGAATGTTTTTGCCAGGTATTAATTCCTTGTCAAAGTCTGGCAGGTATCTTTCCTTAATAGCCAGCAGCACGTTTGCCGAAAGAGTTTTATTATCCACGAACGCTCTGACCATACCCGTGAGGACTATGAATATTTGATGATTATTGTCCGGAATGCCAGTAGACTCGGCATGGTCCAGTTTAATTTCCCAAATATCTCTATAATACGGCCTGTTGTCATCAGGGTTGATTATGAACCTGGTAACTCTTTTCCCGTGGACCGTGGCAATAATTTCAATTTCATCTCCATCGTTGTACCGATCAATCTCGCCATAAAATCCCCGGTTGTAACCTTCATTGCCTGCCAATTCTTTCTCAAAATCTTCAACCACCACCCGTGGAACCCTCACATGACACTCAAGCTCCTGAATTGTCTTCTGCCTGTGCACGACATTCCTTAATTCAGGCGGCAAAGAGTCAGTCTCAACAGCCTCGGTCTGGCTACCGTCCTTTTCCGGGGCTTCTTTCAAGGCTTCGAGAATCTCAGAGTCTATCCAGAACGGTTGCCCCATCTTATTTCTGAGGTCGTATGCAGACACCATGTTTCTCTCGATGATACCAACTCCGGCCTGTAGGTCATCAGATTCTAAATCTCTGAATATGTTCCATAGAGACACAAAGCGCACCCCGGGAGACTTTATGGTTTTCTGGTACGGCTCCCATCTTTCAAATTGACCGTCGTTCCTTAATCCCTCTGGGGCCAGGGAAGTCTTCTTGAACCCTTTCCTAACAACTTCATGGACAAACCGCTTCGAGATACTTTCTCCGTAAATAGCCTTGCAAAACACCGACTTCATCAACTCACGGTCGCCGTTACAGTCCTGTAATTGTTGCTCGATCTTGTTTGTCGCGTCATTTATAGACTCCTCAACAATTTCCCGTTGTTCATCCGGAAGATCATCCAGGACAACATTGTCCCAGGGTGAGGGCGCCATCATAAACGGGATTTTACCCCCCTGCAGGAGCATATCAATTACAACAGAATACGCCGACAATACCTTGATTTTGGTGGATGGAGGCACAACCTTTGAACGCCAGCCTATGCTCTCCCCTCCCTTTAATGTCTCTGTGAGGACGCAGTTGAAATCGTCAATGTTCTGCTGCCATTTGAGTTGCAGGTCTTTCCGGTTTTCCTGGAAATTTTTAAAAATAATCTCAACTATATAGTATGCTAAACCAGAATACTCGGAAGTTGTGGGCCTATTTGCTGCCATTATTTACCTGACTTTTTTTTATCTGCCTTTGGTACTGATTTTGACGCAGCCTTCGGGGCTTTACCGGCGGGCTTTACCGGCGAACTTATCTTTGGGGGCGCTTCCAAGGCATCGAGTCTTTCAAGTATGCGTTCAATTGTTTTGATATCTTGCTTGGCTGACATACCCAACAGCTCAACCTTCGCTTCAACCTCTGGAAGTCTTTTCCTTACCGCCGGGATTGCCTCTTCTCTTATGAATTGTTCGTTTATCAGACTCATATAATATCTCCTTTGTTTTTTGTGCGTCAGTGCAACATCTTTCCGTCCATCCCAACGAGCTTTGAGGGCGGGACCACCTGGATTTTGCTTTCGTCGATTACCTTGAATTTGTCATCCACCAGGCCTTTTTTGGCCATTCTGATGAAATACTTGATCATAACCGTCTGGGCTCTGTTCATCAACGCCATGGCATGATGAAAATCCATTGGAAACCCGGCAATCTCGGTGTATCCGTCGTCACCTTCAAAAAAATTAATAACCATTTGACCGATTTGCTTCCTTGGCTGTACGTTAGATTCTGGCGTTTTCTTCCTTTTGGACATCATGTGTCTCCTTGTTGAAAATCTGTTTAACTTTTTTATCGTAATTGGGCATATATTCAAAAGCGTCTGATTCTTTGGGTAGTTCCCCATGATGTTGAGAAAGACTCCATTTCACCTTATTGCATTCATCACAGGTGTTAAATTTAATGCGCTTATCTTTATTTATCTCTATAACATTAAGATAAGTGACTAATTTATTACATCCTTTTACCGAGCAAAACATCTACTTCGTCTCCGCGTCTATCTTTGCGCACCCAGGGCATCCAGGGCTGTACGCTCTGTGCAGTCGGTCGTTGTGGTTAATGAGGGGCTTGTCTATCTCATTATATGATAAAGCGCTAAACAAAGTTACCAAACCGTTAATTACTTGAGTGTTATTTTTTGGAAATTCTATGATTTCAGCCATTTTTTAACCCCATTATCCACTTTGTCTCAATTCTCCACGGGCTGGATACAGCACTTTATCCACTTTATAGGCTTTTTTACTCTCCATCAGCACCCTTAACTCCATTTCAGACAAATTATGCACATATTCCCTATCTCCCCCTATAAGGAAACCGCTCCAAACCAGCAAGCAGCACCTGAAGCGCATAAACCGAAGGGAATATCTCTTTGTCCCCCTTCTCAACCTTACCCAACTCACGATGGAGCTGACCATCTTTCTGGTATCTCAACTTGCCTGTCTTGATATTCTTCCAGACGATGTGCATGGCTTCTTCGACAGTATCCCAGGGGACTTCAATAAACGCTGGCTTGGGCTCTATGCTTCGGGTTCTTAAAATTTCAAGAAGGTACTGCTTCTTTGCCTCTAGATGTTGGTGGAAATAATAATCCTTTGCGTAATACTTCGCCCAAATCCGATTAAACTCTGGGCCAACGCCCTTAAACTCAAGCGTACCGTCCAGGGCCACAATATTATTGATCACTAAAAAGGGTATCTCCTCGAATATGGTTATGACCTTTGATATCTGATCAACACCGGCCATCAGGACGTATCCTTGAACATCGGTGTCACCTTCTTGTGACTGAATGGGAATAGGGAAACAAATTCCACCTTTCAGGTAATATTCACTCCACGGGATTTCACCTGTCTTCGGATCTCTTGGGAAATACAGATTTACCGTGCCTCTTTCTATGTTAAAATGAGCCTTTTGAGGTTTAATCACGCTGCACACCTCTCTAAGTCTACGGGTTTGAATCTCTGTATCCCGGCGCCATAACCTACTGCGAAAGTTCTGAAAGCGTCTGCCGGATGGATTGACCACTCGTGAATCGGCCGGTTACCAAGGACTTTCTTTTCTTCGTCATATTCAGATCGATAATTCTCAAGTCCAGCTATGCCTTGGATACATTTTTTTTCGTCAAACCTGCACTTTTCCAGCACATTACGGCATGTTGGAATGTGGACTTGAATAATCGTGTCCATGTTTCGCGCCCGGGGAACCACCATTATGGGTTTGATACCAAGCCCCTCGGCTACTTCTTTGCGAGTTTTAGCTATTTCGGCACTTGACATCTCCCTTACTTCGACGTCATGCGGCATCCAGTGGTTACCATATTGATACCCTTTGTCTTTTAGGACCTTGGCATAATGCTCTAGGCCATATCCTGTACCTTCGTAATAATCAATAAAATTATAACTATCCCCCACAGGTTGCATGAACCAAATAGACATTGAATCATCCACACCCAAGTCCCATGCCGTGTCAACCTCTATACCTGCGGTGTGAGGAACATCGCCTATGCGGCCTTCTTGCCTGGCGTTTCTCATCTGTCCCGCGAAATATGCACCAAACACCGCACCCTCAAAAGAACAAAAATATTCCTGGTCGAACAGCGCAAGCCCTAACTCAGGACCATAGATCGTAATGTATTCATCTTTAATTTTTTCAAGTTTTGCCTCTGCAAAAATCGGCGTGTCTTTGGCTGTAAGTTTTTCAGAAAACCACTCGGGATCTTTTATGGCGCTCTCGTAAATCGTTTTCCCGTGGTTTGCACCTCTGGCCGTGTAAATAAAAATAGCCCATCCATTGTTTTCCTCAAGGATTGGCGCAATGAAAGCCCATACCATTGGGTTGGATACAGCCCATTCAGACAGAACTATTCCCCTGGGTGGGGATCCAACATACGCATTGTAATTATCGGAACCGACAAGCTGCCAGATAGCCCCGGTTTTGAACTCGATTGACATCTCTTGCCGCCTAGTTTTTTTCCGGATTTCTTCAGGGAAGGCCTCATCTATCCGGCGCATAGACGTTTTTGGATTGATTGCGTCCCAGACAACTTTTCGAGCCTGGTTATATTGTGGGAGCATATGCCAGTAGTTTCCGGGCTTTTCAATGACTTGTGTCGCAGTATAGTGGAGGGCAACATCGTCTTTACCAGCCCTACGATGCCAAACCGCAACTGCTCGAGAGCCGCCGGCTTCTAAATAGTTCCACAAATTCCTTTGGTATGGCCTGGGCTGCCAGTTATTTGGTATGTTTATTTCATTCATTAAATCGCACAATGTTGATTTTGATATCGCCTGAATGTTCGGTTTCGTGTTTATCCCGCCACTGGTCAGGCTGCCTGTTGACCTGCCAATGTTTCATTGCCGCAACATCTGGAGGGAAATACTTTCGAACAACCTTTGTCTTAACCATAGTTCCATCCTTATCGGCTTCATGGGTTGTCTCGTTATAACTGAAGCCAACCGACCGTTTTACTAGGCTCTTATGTATCTTGTGACCGTCCCATGTAGTACGCCCTTTTTCCACAGCATGACAAAACTTTGTGTAATCTTCTATCCATCTGTATATTGTCCTATGCGATACATTGAACAATTTCGCTAACTTAAACATAGAAAATCCAGAATCTTCGATGACAAATTGCGCCATTTCAGCGTATTCCGGTTTATAGTCAGGGGGCCTACCCCCAGGATGTTTCTTTTTTGGAGACAGTTTAGGGGCTTTTGTGCTTTTACCCCCATTTTTGGATTTCTGGTTGTTCATAGGTTGGATAATCCTCTATGTTAAAATCTCTAATAACAGCTTTTTTATTGCTTGTCAACTTTTTTATCATACGCGACCAAACTAATTCACACCAATCACCTCTTTATCGTATCATTTCAACACCTTAACTGTTTTATCACGTCAAAAAGCGATATTTCTTTGTATCCTGATTATGCCATTAAAAATAAATTAAAAATAGTTTTATCGTGTATCATATCAACACCTTGTGGCGTTATTTATCTTTTATTGCTATTGACAAATAAATAATAATGATATAGATTGTAATCAAGATTAACCATTAACCAGGGAGGGCAACATGGGATATCAAAAAAAGCAAGTCGATGTGTATCAGGATGGCGTGTACCGGTATCAGACAGACGATGACTCCGGCAATAGGCCTTGGTACGGGAAAACATGGACGTGTATGGCCGCTCAAAAGGGCGAAATTGCAGCAGCAAGGGTATGGGATAAGGCGGACGGCGCAACGTCAAGATGGTCAATTATATAACACCAACACCGCGAGCCGACGCGTATCCGGCAAGGGGGATATTATGACACCAAAACAAGGGGACCGTATAATAATTAAAGACATTCCGCAAGATTACCATTGGAAATGCAATTACGAAGGACCGGCGGTGATTGACAACATATTTTCAGATAATGAAACAGCTATTTTGAGTAATGGGTATGTTGGATTTTATACCGGATATTTGCCTTATAAGGATAAAGAATTTGAATGTTCCGGCGCGGGACATGGAGTAAAACTTTCTAATATGAAACACGTCGGAATAAAGCCTGCTAAGTTCTGGAAATTTAAAGGCGGTATAAGGATGGCCCATAACGCTGAGTATTATACGGAACCTGTCAATTTTTGGGAAGTTAACTTTTCAGATCTGAATTAACCTTATGCCCTGGGCATGACATTAAACTGCCCGGAAGGATTGACATTATGAAACCAGACAAAACATTTTACACAGTCACAAGAGAAACGTCAAAATACAACAAATACATGAAATGGCACCTGCAATATTATCGCGAAAATAAAACCTTGCTGGCTTCTCAATGGTTTAAGACTCAAAAGGAAGCAATTGCGCGAGTTGATCATTCAATATGGCGCGGGAAACAGGGATTCCCAATCGGCAACCGGATGTCCTACACCGACTATGAGCCGTTAGCAGCGTAAACTACCAACCGCCCCGCCCGTGGCATATAACGGGCAGAAAGGAAAACCAATGGGACGACCTAAAACCAAAACAAAACAAATTGGCCTGTCAATATCGCCTGACGTTGCCGAGAAATTGAGAGAGAAAGCGGATGAGGACGGCCGGAGCCTGTCTTCTCTTGTATCTTGGATATGTAAACTTTGGCTTAAAAAAGAGGCGCGGAAATCTTGACCCTGGGGGCAGTCTTCAAGATGCCCCTTATCCCTCCAATATAGGGGGATTGCACACTATATTTCGCCTATCTACGTCATGCGTGCCTTGTATTGTACAGACGGTATAAATATCGCCATCAATCCGAATAACAGTCCCTACACGCCACGGTAAATCCCCGAATTTCAATCCGAGATTACACCATACGCTGTCTCCTACCACTATGTTGCAGTCGCACTCCTTGTCGGGGATAGGATCAGCCCTACGATTAAAATAGACTTTGCCCTGGGTTATCGCTTGGTCTTTTTTTCCGTTCTCGTATGCCTCCGCCCTTGACTGCTCGGCTTCGGTGTGTAATTCATAATCACCGTCAGAGCTTTCTTTCATAACTATATTCCACATTGAATTATATCGTGTCGGTTTCATTCCTTATCCTCCTTTGGCTCAGAATAATCTTTGCCGCGCCTAAATGCTAATTCTACAGCACCCATGGCATGAGATATAGGCTTAAACATATGATAAATAAGACCAGCATCATATTCATTCTTTCCACAAAGTAAATCCTTTATCTGGTCTGGAATGTCTGTTCTTTGCCTGACGCTTGCCCGGATAGCTATTTGTACTTGGGTCAGACTTAATCTTCCTTCCGTTAGATCATCAACAAGTTGGGTGAATCTATCCATATTCTCCATCCTTTTTTGAAGTGGCAAGGACAAACGGATTTTATGTCCGCTCCGATGTCTGCCCCTGCCACGATTAATTATTTTGCTTCATACGACTCGCAACCATTTCCTCCTATCAACCCAACTTCATCTTTCCTTCCAAAGAATTTACACCAGCTTGGTTCGGCCTTTCTAAGGTATCTACCTTGTCCCATCCACGGTGTAACGAATTCATGGCATTTATCGCAATCTATAAAACTCTCACTCCTTGCCCCCCCTCCGCTTGATGGTATAACATCATTACATCCTGGTTGGCCCATCATTCCCTCCTTTTGATAAAACCGGGGTTAGGACAATTCTATGCGATAAAGTCCGTGGTTTAAGCCCCTGACGGCCCCCGGTTATTTACGGTACTTTTTTATCCCTATGTGTACAAACATCTATAAATACACAATCTTTACAAGATTTCCTTTTGGTAGTAGCCGTACAGCCCTTCTCGCTTGTGTGCATTATATTTGTAAAGAGAGTTGTTGCATTGGCAATATCCGCTTTCAAGTCACCTATTTTTTTCTTAGCACTTGTTAGCTTTTCCCTTGTTTCTTCTATCTCACGTTTTTCAAGTCCCGTATATAACCATCTCATTTCCATTACATATATGCTCCGCTTTCAGGTTCATCATAAGTTTCATAATTCTGGTTCTTGTAAGTACAAATACGTGCAAACTTACACCCATTACAATAGGATCTTCTATGTCTTGGTTTATAATATCGTCCTGCACATCCATGATTTTTTGTACTTCCAGCTATTTCCATTACTACTTCAGTGCTGTCATCAATCTGTTTCTGTAATTTATCATATTTTTCTTTTGCTACCAGAGATTTATGCTCTTTATCCGTCATGGTCCATAGTTTTTTCATACTCCGACAACTCCCCGGTTATAGATTTTCAAGTTTGATTTCCTTTTGTATCATGCCAGTAAACAGCTATGGCAAAAGCTGACCACATATGGGTGGCAAGTTTGATATCGCCATAAACCGGATTCGGCCTCGCTTTGGTTGGCCGGTTCCCGAAACGATCAACCAGCGCCTGCCGTATATTAGAGTTCTTAGCCCTCATGGAATGGCACAGGTGCATCTTTACGTCTTTCCGATAAATCTTGACCCATTCACCTGGGAAAGCCTCGCAAAACCTACCAATCCAGAATACAGTTTCAAATACTGAGGCTCCAACTGCCATCCCGTAACTGGCTACCATTTCAATCGCCATTGTTTTTTGCGTGGTCGATTTTAATATTCCAATGATTTCATCGTTTGTGAATATTCCGGCACTAAGAACATTTTTACCGTCCCATAAAACAAGAGCTGACTCGGTAGTTCCTGGATCAATAGCTAATATCATTTATCCCCCTTTGATTTCATCGCGCCAGTCCGTACCAGGCACTTTTGGAATTTCAACCTTGATTGTTTTCACCTTCCCTTCGATTGCCAAACGGTTGGCAAGCATATAAGCGGCCTTCTCTCCGGTATAATTCAGGTCAGAATCGGCCCATATAATGACGTTCTCGACGTTATCAGGGATGATGCACCCTGCCATAAGCGTTGAACTTAAAGCGGCCCATACTGGATACTTGACGTTATCGTGAACGGCAATGGCGGTCTCGAGCCCTTCGGCAATTCCCAACATTCCAGATTCATATTCCCCAAGACGAACCGCACCCCCTGTCATTTTCTTTAATGAGGGCAACATTTTCTTTGGGCTTTTTATCGGAAGCTTCTTGCCGTCCTGTGTGATATATGTCCGGTGCATGGTGACATTTGTTCCGTCCGGCATGGTGAATTTCGCCAGAATAGCCCTCTGTTCTTTTTTGGTTTCCGTCTCCCACGCCTTTTCCGTGTATCTCAGGTTTGCCGGGATGTCTGTCAGTCCACGGTTTTTCAGGTACAGAATGCCAGGGCAATATTCGCCGCATTGCAGGATCTTTTTTGATTCTTTGTAAATTTTGTTTAGCTTTTCCGGTGTTATGTTATTCTCTTTTGGGATTGCGTTCACTTCACATGCACCAACCAGGCCGACGACAATCTTTAGTGCTTCGGGAAATGTCTGGCCCATTACCTTCTGGATAAGTTGGAATCCGTTTCCGGCGCCGCATTGGTTACAAATCCACATCCCATCGCCCTGGTCGTCAAACCTGAAACGATCCTTACCGCCACAAATAGGGCAGGGTCCGTGTTGCCCATCCAGTGTTGGAATTCCCAGTCTTTCCATGATCGTATCGTGTCGGTTCCATGAAAAGAGAACGTCCATCCGTGGCTGGCTTTACCAATATGAATATCTACACCATGACCGCACTTCGAGCATGGCGGTACTCCGTGATAGTAATTAGTTCCCATGTCTTACTCTCCTATTTTACATTTTCCGTTTAAGTAATTGGTTCATCTTTTAGGTATCCATCGTTCC
>SDBT01010914.1_pt1 | contig 14642 bp, 9 predicted proteins | sample 2277101 | NCBI WGS metagenome assembly SDBT01 (sample SAMN10404973, study PRJNA504765) | marine sediment metagenome | isolation source: marine sediment core GS10_PC15, 103 cmbsf | place: Arctic Ocean: Southern Knipovich Ridge | collected 2010
AAGGGGTGGGGTGATGCTGTATATCATGCCCCTGCTTATGAAGAGCCATTTTCTGAATTAGAACGCCAGTTGCGTACAGGGAAATTTGTGGTGACCACAGAGGTATCTCCACCCCTTAGTACTGCCACAGGAAAATTAAAACGCGATATTGAGATGGTGAAGGAGCTGGTGGCTGCGGTGAATTTCACCGACAGTGCCTCTGCCAGTCCGCGTATGTCCAGTATGGCCTGCAGTAAAATAGCTGCTGAGCTTGGGGCGGATCCCGTACTTCAAATTGCTGCCAGGGATAAAACACGGAGCGGATTACAATCAGATATCGTAGGTGCCAATGTGATGGGTGTGCACAATGTTTTATGTATCACAGGTGACAATGCGCGTATCGGCCCCACTCCTACCAGCAACACCAATATCCTGGATTTTGATGCCATCCAGATGTTGTGGATCCTGCGAAGAATGCGGGATGAAGGAATCTACCTGGATGGAAGGAAAATGAAGTCCCCTCCCAAATTATTCCTGGGTTCAGCTGCTTCACCATTTGCTTCTGAACCTAAGTTTCAAGCCCTGAGAGAGGAAAAAAAGATCAATGCAGGGGCCCAGTTCTTTCAAACCAACCTCATCTTTGATCCCGATGGCCTTGACCTATGGCTGGAGGCGCTTGAAAAGCGAAATATCCTTGATAAGGTATACATTCTTGCCGGGGTAACTCCCATCAGAAGTAACCGAATGGCCCAATACCTGCACTACAATATTCCCGGTGTTACCGTACCTAAGGAGATCTTGAATCGTTTCGAAGCAGCCAAAGAAGATGATTATGAGGAAGTAGGCGTGGAGATCGCCCTGGAGATCATCGAAAAGATAAAGCCCAAACAGGGAATAAATGGTATCCACCTCATGTCAGTGGGATGGGAAGCCATAGTCCCAAGGATTATCAGCGAGGCTGGCTTATTGGTTAATTAACCATCCTGTATGGCAACAAGAGATTATAATGGTAGGAAATTCGAAATGGAAGCGGTAAATAAAACTGTTGATTCACTCAGCATCGAAGAACCTTTACAAATCAATATCAACGGCAAGCCATTTACAGTTACCATGCGAACTCCCTTGGATGATGTCAATCTTGTTCGCGGACTGCTTCATTCAGAAGGAATTTTATTGGATGTGAATTTTCAACCGGATATAATTCCGAAAAAAGGAATCGATAGCAATATTGTAACAGAGGTCGATCTTTCAATTCCGGAGGAAAAGCTGCGCGCTGGGTATTCAAACAGCAGGAGTCTGTTATCAGTATCGTCGTGTGGTATTTGTGGTCGAACTGAATTGGAGGATCTGTCATCCACTGGAACGATGATTGACGATGATGGAAGAATGGAAGTTTCTTTACTTCCTGAAATGTTTCAAAAGATGAGTGATACGCAGGTTGCGTTTCATCGATCCGGAGGAACTCATGCTGCAGCTGCTTTCACAAATCAGGGAGAAATGCTTTGTTCAATGGAAGATACAGGCAGACATAATGCTGTGGACAAAGTGATCGGAGATCTTATACTGTCAGGAAAACTGCCTGCGGCATCATGTTTAACGGTTAGTGGGCGCGTTTCATACGAAATTGTCATCAAATGTTTTAAAGCCGGCATTCCATTTCTGGCGGCCATATCTGCACCATCTTCATTGGCAGTTGATTATGCCAAAGAACTTGGAATTACATTATTCGCATTCTGTCGTGATAAAAGAGCTACATGTTATTCTCATCCCAGACGTGCAATTATCACCAGCCAAAATTCCAAAGTAAAATAGACCATATCATGTCCAAGAATTTAAGTGAATTGTCAGAGCGAAAGGGTTTGGAGGAAAATCTTTTTGACAAACTGGGAAAACTGGCCAGACATGCAGGTACACCCAGTGTTGATGAATTAGATGCTCTGGCAGATGAATTCCTGGTCGGTAAAGCAAACACCTATGGTACGGCCACTTTTTATGACTTTCTAAAACCGGGAAACAAGGGTAAAAAGGTCTATGTATGCAATGGGACGGCCTGTGTTTGTGCCGGCACACAGGACAAAGTGAATCAAGAGCTTAAAGGACATTTTAAAGACCTCGAAATAGGTCAGATGACCTGTCTTGGAAGATGTCATGAAAACAGTGCCTTTCAATATATTGGGAAAAACTATTCTGGTAAAGCGCTAAATGAGCTCAGTGAAATTATTAATACAAAAAAGGAACCGGATCTCGATACATATATCACTAAATCCCATGGAAAAGAGATTCTTACCAAACCTTTCTCAACGATTGACCGGTTTTATGCTCCATTGAGAACAGCACTAAAAAAGGATTCCTCCCTCGTTCTTGACGAAATTAAGAATTCAAATATGAGAGGACGCGGGGGTGCTGGTTTCCCAACAGGATTAAAATTAGAATTTTGTCGCAATGCGGAAAGTGACACAAAATTCATTATCTGTAACGCTGACGAAGGAGATCCCGGAGCTTATTCAGACCGATATTTGTTGGAACAAAGACCCCATTCGGTACTATTTGGCATGTTAATCGCAGGATATGCTACGCATGCAAGCTATGGTGTTTTATATATTCGGGCAGAATATCCCGAATCAGCCATCATTGTACAGCAAGCAATTGATGAACTCCGCACAGAAGGCTTGCTCGGAAATAATATAGATGGGACCGGATTCAGTTTTGATATGAAGATCATCCGTGCACAGGGTTCTTATTTATGTGGTGAAGAAACGGCTTTGATTAACTCCATCGAAGGACAACGTCCCGAAGTTCGTATTCGGCCTCCCTATCCTGTTCAACAGGGATTATTTAATAAACCCACCATTGTGATGAATGTTGAGTCACTTGCCGCTCTGCACCATATTATTAAACAGGGAGGTGAAGCATGGAAAGCTATTGGGACAGAGCGTTCATCCGGGACAAAGCTCGTATGTCTTGACAGCTTTTTTTCTAATCCCGGAGTCTATGAAGTGGAAATGGGAATACCCCTGTCGGTGATCGTGAACAAATTGGGAGGTGGATTTAAAATACCGGTAAAAGCCTTACAAATTGGTGGGCCCCTGGGTGGTTTGGTACCCATTTCAAAAATTGATAATCTTACCCTGGACTTTGAATCATTCTCAAATAACGGTTTTATTCTAGGTCACGCTTCAATCATATGCATACCCGAAAACTTTCCAATGATAAAATTCATTGAGCACCTGTTCGATTTTGCTGCTGATGAAAGTTGTGGAAAATGTTTCCCGTGCAGATTGGGAACCAAAAGAGGACATGAATTGCTTAAAAAATCTTTAAACTCTGATTATAAGATAAATATAGATCTATTTAGCGATCTCCTTAACACACTTGAGAAGGGGTCCCTCTGTGCACATGGTGGAGGAATACCCTTACCAGTACGAAACGCCATGGAATATTTTAAACCGGAAATGGATCCGTACTTTACTTAGAAACTGTCGGAACAATGAATGTTGCTTATATAGACAACCAATCCTATGAAATAAATGAAGGAGAAACCATGCTTTCATTTATTAGAAGGAACAAGGGAGAAAATGTGGTTCCCACACTATGCGATTCCCCGAATCTTGAGCCATTTGGTTCTTGCAGGGTGTGCAGTGTGGAGGTGGCTCAGGAAGAAAACGGAACCTTGCAAACAGTGGCTTCATGTCATCTCCCCGTTACTGAAGGACAGTATATATACCCAAATTCTACATCCATTAAAGCGTTACGGCGGAACATCATCGAACTCGTTCTATCGGATCATCCATTAGCTTGTTTAACCTGTGAAGTGAATGGAAATTGTGAACTGCAGACAGTAGCTGCACAAGTTGGTATAAGGGAAGTGAGATACCCGGATGGTGAAAACCACCTTGAGAGAAAAACCGATACGAGTCACCCATACATGATTTCAGATATTTCGAGATGTATTAATTGTTACCGGTGTGTCCGGGTGTGTGATGAGGTACAGGGGGAATTTGTGCTGAGTATGGCAGGAAGAGGATTTGATGCGCATATTGTAAAAGGACATGATCAGACTTTTATGGATTCGGATTGTGTAAGTTGTGGTGCATGTGCTCAGACCTGCCCAACATCCGCAATCTCTGATGTGTTTCAATCTAAAGCGATCGTGGCGACCAGCAAAACAAGAACGATCTGTACCTATTGCGGGGTTGGGTGTAACCTTGAAGTCGCCACCAGCAATGGGGAGGTGTTGAGTATTCAGGCACCCTATGATGCTGAAGTTAATCAGGGACATGCCTGTATAAAAGGCAGATATGCATTTAAATTCTATAATCATCCTGAAAGATTAAATGCACCCATGATCAAGCGTAATGGTGCATTTGAAAAAGTAAGTTGGGATGAAGCTTATGACTACATAGCAGCAAAACTCTCAACTTACAAAGAAGACTTCGGACCTGATTCGATTGCCGGAATTTCATCATCAAGATGTACCAATGAGGAGAACTATCTTATGCAGAAGTTTATCCGGGCAGTCATTGGAACGAACAATATTGACGGATGTGCCAGGGTTTGTCATTCTCCCACAGCTTTGGGGATGCAGACAACATTTGGAACAGGAGCAGCAACCAATTCCATCGATGATATAAAGGATACAGATTGCATCCTGGTAATTGGAGCCAACCCTACTACGGCTCATCCGGTTACAGGAGCAAAATTGAAGCAATTTGCCATGAAATCAGGCAATGTATCCATTGTTATAGACCCAAGACGTACCGAACTGGCTAAGTATGCTACTTATCATCTTGCCCTCAGACCGGGGACCAATGTGGCTGTACTAAATATGATGTTCTATTATATCATTTCAGAAGGTCTGGAAGATGAGAAGTTTATAGAAGAAAGAACGGAAGGATTTGAAACATTCAGGACAGAAATACTGAATATTGATCTGGACAGGATGGAGAAAGTATCAGGTTTGGATCGCCATCTTGTACGAGAGGCAGCAGTGGCTTATGCTTCTGCTCCCAATGCCATGTCCTTCCACGGTCTGGGCGTCACTGAACATTCACTGGGCACCTTTACTGTGATACAAATTGCCGACCTGGCGCTTCTCACTGGAAACATCGGGAGAAGGGGGGTAGGTGTGAATCCGCTGCGCGGACAGAATAATGTTCAGGGAAGTGCTGATATGGGTGTTCAACCACATCAGGGTGCCGGGTATCTGGATATTACGGATGATGAAATAAATAAAAAATATACACAGTATTACGGAGTTGATGTTCCAAAACGTATCGGATATAAGATTCCAGAAATGTTTGATGCAGCGCTGGAAGGTAAATTAAAAGTCCTCTGGATTATCGGAGAAGATGTAGTGCAAACAGATCCAAATTCCCAGAAGGTGATTAAAGCACTGGAAGCTATCGATCTGGTTGTTGTGCAGGAGTTGTTTATTTCAGAAACAGCAAAATATGCTGAGGTTGTATTACCAGGCGTTTCATTTCTTGAGAAGAGCGGGACATTCACAAATGGTGAACGCCGCGTACAGGCTGTTCATCAGGTAGTAAAACCCATTGAAGGTGCCAGGACTGACGGTCAGATTATTGTGGATATCATGAATAAAATGGGGTATGATCAGCCTGACTATAGTGCAGAAGGCGTTTTACATGAAATCTCCCAAATTGTTCCGTTTTTTTCAGGAATCACATGGGGGAATTTAGGCAAGAATGGTAAACAATGGCCCGTTGCAAAAGATGGAACTGACACACAAATCCTTCATCAAACCGAATTCAAAAGAGGGTTGGGTTATTTCGAATTCCATGAATGGCAGGAAAGTGAGGAGATCCTGTCCCATGGCAAAGAATTCCCCTTCATACTAACTACCAACAGGGAGCTTGAACACTATAACTGCGGAGGAATGACCAGGAGAACCGGTAATGAAATTCTGCTTCCAGATGATGTTTTAATGATCAATCGTAAGGATGCAGAAGAAATCCGGATAAAGGATGGAGATTATTTGTGTGTGGAATCACCAAGAGGAAAGATAGATTTAAAAGCACACATTACTGATATGGTGAACAGAGGTGTTTTAAGCACAACTTTCCATTTCCCCGAAATCAGGGTGAACAATCTCACCTCTGATGTCCACGACTCTGAAGCAATGTGCCCCGAATACAAAGTAGTTGCTGTACGAATTCGAAAGACCAGGGGGAAATTTAAAAATCCCAGCTAAATAGTTACAATGAGAAAAAGAAAAGTATGGTTTTGAATCCACAGTCCGGTATTGCCAAAGTGCTCAGCAACAAGCACCCTGAAAGCTTTGTATATGCACCCAATTACTGGCAATGGTTTGCACATCACAAAAACCACGGCATTTTACCTGATGAGATCAGGCACTGTGAGAACCAGCTGGATCTAATCAATCATCTGGGTCTGGATCTATTCAGTCGCAATCTCTATTGTATTCAGGATGAAACCTGGTTTGGAGGGTTATGCGAGGAATATCTCGAAGGAGGCGAAATAAGCTCTGAGGTAGCTAAGCAAAATGGGGATAAATTCACCACAAGAGAGTATAAGCTTAAAAATGGAACGCTATCCGAACAGCTGCAATATGTCTTCAAGGAATCCACCGTGGTTCAGAAAAAGTTTCTCATCGACGATTATACCCAACAGGCAGCTCTTCTCGAAGAACTGGTGAGTACCAGGAGATGGAGATTTAATAAGGAAAAATTCGACGATATTCAGAGGACGGTGGGTGAGGAAGGTGTTGTGATTGCGGGTGAATTTTTCAGCCCGCTGAAAATGCTTCATTTTTTACTCGGACCAATTCATTCCGTCTATTTCCTAATGGAACAGCCGGAATTTGCAAAAGCGCTGCTTGCCATTCACGAGGAATCACAGCTCGACCTGGTAAGGCAAGCCATGGCTCATGGAGCCAGGGTAATCATGTCCATGGATAACCTGGACACCATGTTCCATCCTCCTGAGTATGTGGAAAACTATTCAGCATCATTTTACGAGAAAGCAAGCTCCATATGTCATGAGTTCGGCGCCCGGTTCTTCATTCATGCCTGCGGCAATCAGAAAGAGAACCTGAAGCTGATCTCATCCCTGAATGTAGATGGGCTGGAAGGGGTTGCCTATCCGCCCCTGGGAAACGTGGAGCTTTGGGAGGCCATGAAAATGACCTCTGATCAATTCATAATTACAGGTGGGATCAGTGCCATTGAAACCAGGGAACTTGAATCAAGAAAGGAGGTCTATGATTACATCAAGCAGTTGTTTATCAACCTTAAACCCTTTAAGAACAGGTTTATGCTTTCAGCCAGCTGCAATACCGCGATCAATACTTCCTGGACCACCATCAAATACTTCCGGGATGCCTGGCTTGAATATAAGGACCTCTAACGAGGAACCAAACTTTTATATCTTTGTTAACAGGACAGTATAGCTGTAACTATCACATCAAAGGTGAAAAGATCATCACCAAACAAAACGTTCCTACCAAATAGCCATATTTATGAATGAAATGATTTACAAACACAAGCGAATCAGTGGATTAATCAGAACAATCTGGTCCATAGGGATGATTCTGCTGCTTTTCCTGGCGGCCTCCTGTTCTCAGAACACGATTGTTCGATTTGGTGTTTGTGCCGACATCCATAAGGATATTATGCATGATGCCGACCAGCGTCTCCATGCATTTGTAAGTGAAATGAAAGAAAAAGATGTGGACTTCATTGTCCAGCTGGGAGATTTCTGTCAGCCGCAGGATTACAATACCTCTTTTGTAAACATCTGGAATTCCTTTGAGGGGCCTTCCTACCATGTACTTGGAAACCACGACATGGACAATAGTAATGGCGAGCGATACTCACGGGAATATGCCAGACAATTCCTGGATATGTCTGCACAATACTATTCATTCGATTTGAATGACTATCATTTTATCGTACTGGATGGTAATGATAAGAAAGATCCGCCACAAGAAGGATATGCCCACTATATGGGTGCTGAACAGCAGGCATGGCTGAAAAAAGAACTCTCACAGACGAAATTTCCGGTTATCATATTTTCTCATCAGAGTCTTGAAGATCCGGACGGAGTGGAAAATGCAAATGATATCAGGGAAATTCTTGAAGATGCTAACCTTCAATCTAAAGAGAAAAAAGTGATTGCCTGTTTTAGCGGGCACCACCACATTGATTACTCGACAGAGATCAACGGTATACACTATATTCAAATTAACAGCATGTCGGATTACTGGATGGGAGGTGATTACCTACAGGTAAGGTACAGTACAGAGATTGATGAAAAGTATCCGTACATTAAATATACGGCCCCCTATCAAGATCCCCTCTTTGCACTGGTGGAAATCGAATCCAATGGAATCATCCGGATTACAGGTCGTGAAAGCACCTGGGTAGGTCCCAGTCCTTGGGATCTGGAATACCCGGAAACAGACAAGGATAAGATTGTACCTTGGATAGCCAGCAAGGAATTGGAGTTTTAGATATGAGAACAATATACATGATATTTGGTTTGTCTTTTTTATGTGGATGTACCACTGGAATAGCAGACCGGAATCATAAAGAGATCCCAAAACCAACAGAAGCTCAGGTGACGTGGCAAGATTGTGAAGTGGGGGTAATATTTCACCTGGATATGCCCATGATGGGTGGAGAATTTGCACCAAATAACACTTCCAGGAATACTTTCGATCCAAAACGCTACAATCCGGAGAAACTTGATACCGACCAATGGATCAAGGCGGCCAAAGCTGCCGGTGCAGAATATGCCATTGTATCGGCAACCCATTTCAACGGTTTCATGCAATGGCAGAGTGACCTCTATCCATACGGGCTGAAGCAGGCTGCATGGCGGAACGGAAAGGGTGACATCGTAAGGGATTTTGTGGAGTCCTGCCGGAAAGCCGGTATCAAACCGGGAATCTATTTCAGCACCCATCGCAATGTTTTCTGGACAGTCTGGGGACACTATGTGGATTGGGGTGAGGGCAAAGGCTCTGCGAAACAGGAGGAATTCAACCGTATGGCAGAAAGAATGGCAGAAGAGTTGTGGTCACGATACGGGCCCCTGGTACAGTGCTGGTTCGATGCCGGTGTTAAATTACCGCATGAAGGCGGACCAGATGTGATTCCTCTTTTTGATAAGTACCAACCAGGCTCTGTATTCTACAACAGTTCGCTCCGGTCGGACCACAGGTGGGTGGGTAATGAGGCCGGTTATGCTAATGATCCCTGTTGGGCTACGCTGGGGATGCAGGCCGGACAGGTCATCAAAAAACGAAAAGACCGGTATCAATACCTGGCCACCGGCGACCCGGATGGATCTGTCTGGGCGCCAGCAATGGTGGATATCCCATTAAGGGGAGCCAATGGGATCCACAATTGGTTCTGGGCACCCGGACAGGACTCGGGGGTGTATTCACCAGAGTCACTGGTAAACATGTATTACCAGTCGGTGGGACACAATTCCAATTTTATCATTGGAGCAGTGGTCGATACCAATGGTTTGGTTCCGGAAGCGGATTGCCATTCACTGAAAGCTTTCGGGGATGAAATCAAGAGGATCTTTTCAAATCCTGTTGCAGAAACCCATGGCAAAGGAATGGAGATTGTTCTGAAACTTCCTGATAATTGTCAGATTAACCATATCGTTATGCAGGAAGATATACGAAAAGGGGAAAGGGTCAGGGAATATATACTGGAAGCCTTTACGGATGGAAACTGGCAGAAAGTAGCAGAGGGCTCCTGCATAGGGCATAAACGAATTCACAATTTAGCCACATTCAGTGCAGAGAAGATCAGGCTAACAATAACAAAGGCCATTGCCAAACCTCAAATAAAGAAACTTGCTCTATACCATGCAGCTTTAAGCGGAAAGGATGCTGTTCCCGAGTATTCAGGCAAATCGTTCAGTTATAGGGAACTTGCCGGAAAAAATCCAGATGGCACCATAGGGATAGGTATGCAGGAAGGGATTACACGACGCGATCCCAGCGATGTGATCAGGGTTGGTGATACCTATTATGTATGGTACAGCAAGGTAACCCAGACAGACGTCGCAGAAAACGAGCAACGCCTTCGTGCATCAGGATATGTAGCCACACTCTGGTACGCCACATCGCAGGATGAGGGTAACACCTGGGTGGAACAGGGCGAAGCACTGGGATTGGGTAAATCAGGGGCCTTCGATTCACAGGCAGTTTTTACTCCCAATATCCTTAAGTTCAAAAACAGGTATTACCTCTATTACGATGCTGTAAAACCAACACCAGGAGGTACCAATGGTATATTTGAAAACAACAATACAACCGATTATACCAACATGGGCATTGCAGTGGCAGACTCACCCGAAGGGCCATGGAAGCGGGGTTGCTAGGAGCCCATTCTAACATACAATCCGGACGGGAAGAGTTTTGACAGTTACCGTGTGGACGACGCATGCCTGGTTGTTCGCGAAGGCAGGATTTGGCTATATTACAAGGGACGTAATCTGCAGGATGGCCGGGGCGGGCCGGGTTTCACCAAAATGGGTGTTGCTTTTGCCAACAGGCCTGAAGGTCCCTATATCAAATACGAAGGAAATCCTATTCTTGATAATAGTCATGAAGTATTTATCTGGTCTCATAGGGAAGGCATCGGAGCCTATGCCTCAAAGAGCAGGACACTGGAATATGCAGCCGACGGACTGGATTTCTTCAGCAACCCCGTAGGAATTGAAACCCTTCCAAAACCGATTGCTCCCGGCGCTTTCCGCCAGGAATTGACAGAGCCCGGCGATTATGGACAAGGGATCAAGTGGGGTATATCAATGAAGGATCCCGGGGGCCCCTACCCTTACCTGGTGCGCTGGGAGTGTGATTTATCGTATAAAATTCAGTAAGTATAATAAGGATCACTGACAATCTGTACATTGTCTTTTAAAAGAATGTGCTTCGAAGAACTACCTACCATAATGTCAAACACCCCAGGTTCAATTACATAATTCATGTCTCTGTCCCAAAATCCCAGTTCACTGCAGGGTATTTCAAATCCTATTACGCTTGATTCAGCAGGCAACAATTCAACTTTCTTAAACGCTTTCAGAACCTTTACAGGGGTTACGACCGAACTAAATACATCATTTACATAAACCTGTACTACTTCTTTTCCGGTCATTTCTCCTGTATTCTTTATTCTTACCGATAGTTTCAAGCTTTCATCAGCGGTTAATTCGGTTTTTTCGATTACCAGGTTTGAGTACTCAAATTGGGTATAACTCAATCCAAAACCAAAAGGGAACAGTGGATCGGTAGAATTGAAAACATAATCACGCCCGGGTTTTTCTCTCGTTCCCGGTTGATGGTAAAAACCTCGGCCTGAAGGTTGGTGGTTATAGAACACAGGAACATGACCAACACTTTGGGGGTATGAAACACTCAATCTGCCCGATGGGTTTACCTCTCCAAATAAAATTCCGGCAACTGAATTCCCACCTTGTTCACCAGGATACCAGGCGTCCAGGATAGCAGGTATATGTTGGCTTTCCCAATTTATATCATAGGCACGCCCATGCACCATGACCAGGACTATCGGTTTACCCGTTTTGTGGATAGCTTTGATCAACTCCGGCTGTACTCCCGGAGGCCTTAATTCTGCCCTGTCGAAACCTTCACCGCAGGTAGGATGGTCATCCGAGTCATCCCCTCCCCAGCCAATACCAGATAGAGTCATGCTTGTGCCACCGATAACCAACACAACTATATCACTCTTTTTAGCCGCCTGAACTGCTGCTGCGATACCACCTGTATCTAAATCTGTTATGTCGCAGCCTTCAGCATAATTGATTTCTATTTCATTGCTCGCAATGTTCCTTATCCCCTCCAATACGGTGATACCTGAGGAATTGTCTTTTGTGACACTATAGTCTCCGTATTGCACCCTGTCGGCATTGGGGCCAATGACAGCAATCGACTTATAATCTGATATATTAAGGGGTAGCAGGCCATTCTCATTCTTCAATAAGACCATTGATTCATCAGCGATGTTACGCGATAATTGAATGGCCTGATCGGTATGGACACCTTTGGATAGCTGCTCCGGTATTTTGTAAGGTTTATCAAATAAACCTGCTTTGAACTTGATGGTTAAAATGCGCTATACTGCTTCATTTATCATTTCAATTTTCAGTTTTCCTTCGTCAACAAGTGATTTTAGCTCGGAATAGGCATAAGGCTGGGGTGCTTCGAGGTCAATTCCTGCTCTGATGGCCTGCAATGCAGTTTCCGCTTTATTATCAGATGTTTTATGAAAATACTCTAACATTTGAACAGCTCCATAATCTGAGAATATATAGCCTTCAAATCCATACTCCTTCCGCAAAACATCGTTGATAAGATACGAATGTGCATGTAACGGGATACCGTTAACTTCATTGTACGAAGGCATTACAGCATATATATTGGCATCTTGCACTGCCTTTTTGAAAGGGTACAAATGTAAATCCCGCAGGTTTCTCTCCCCAACTTCATTGGGCCCTAAGTTTATTCCTGCAATTGGTGTACTGTAGGCCACAAAATGCTTGGCCGTACACATAAGATGGTTATCCGGGATTTGATCTTTGGTTATATTTGGGTCTCCTTGCATTCCAATGACAAAGGCTTTTCCCATTTCAGCCACATGGTAAGGGTCTTCCCCAAAGCATTCCTCCACACGTCCATAACGGGGGTCTCTAGCCAAATCGAATAGCGGAGATAAGGCCTGGTCAACTGCGGATAATGATGCTTCTTTGGCAATTACTTCACCCATTCTTCTTATTAGTTCAGGGTTCCAGGTACTTCCTTGTGCAATTGCCTGGGGGAATATAGTTGCCCCAAATGCCAGTTGCCCGTGCAGACACTCTGCTATTTGAATAGCCGGAATCCCGAGCCGTGTTTCTTCCCTTAAATACTTATCAGCAGCTTCTGAGTACTTCGCAATCTCCTCTACTCCAATAAATGGGCTTTCCAGACAACCGGTGCTCTGTCCTGAGAATAGTTCTTCTAATGATTGCCCGGTAACCAAGCCTTTTTCATCTGTTTCTAACTCACTCAGTCTAAGCATAGTCATCTGTCCAATCTTCTCCTCCAGCGTCATTCGGGATAACAAATCTGAAACCCTTGATTCAACAGGTAAATTCACATTCCGGTATGGTAAAAAAACCTGGGTACAGGAGTCCCTGAATAAAAAAATAAGAATGATGACAAGCAATAGTGACCTCATAAAATCCCAGGATAGGAATAGTGTTGTTTTCATCCTGTTTATTTTTTTTTCATTATTAAAGAATTACTCCTGTCTTACTTGCAAATCACTTGAAAGGTACAAAAGTATCAGGGAAAATATTTTCCACCAATGCGGATACATGGAATTCGGTGCTCGGAAGCAGACCCAAATCATCTGTTTTATGCCATACTTTTTTATTCTCAGGCCTTGTCCCTTTCTCTAAAACCTGGTATAGTAGATATTGACCTCCATAGGCTTTAGCACTGGAATTTAGTTATTATCTTATGTGCCGTTATAACTGAAAACTTCTTATATATGATTGTACCAAGTCCGAATCCAGTACTGGGAGTAACTGTCCACGCCATTGGTGGTATATCAGCTTCCACCTGCTATGTTCCGTTCCAGAAAGTAAAACAATGGTCATGGGAGACCTACTGGCTGGTCTTCTCATTGTTTGCCTGGCTTATTACACCACTGGTGGTCGGAGCCTTCACCATTCCTGATCTTCTTGTAGTGATAAATGAAGCACCCACTGGTGTCAAATGGTCAGCCTTTCTACTGGGGGCTGCCTACGGTTTTGGAGGTATGTCATTCGGATATGCCATCAAATATATGGGTTATTCACTTACCTATACGGTTGCCATCGGACTTTCAGCAGTATTTGGAACCATTGTCCCTTTGATGTTAGATGGCACCCTGATCGAGCAATTTAGGAAGCCTGGTGGCATGATCCTTTTATTTGGCATGATTGTCGCTCTTATTGGAGTAGCTGGTTGCGGCTGGGCAGGTTTCAAAAAGGAGAATGACCTGAATTCGGGTAATGGGTCTGCAACCGACACTGGGTTTAAAATGAGCAAGGGTCTTCCTCTGGCTATATTTGCCGGATTATTGTCCGCGGTATTTGGTATATCACTTTCCATTGGACAACCTATTGCAGATATTGCATCCACTCATGGTGCCGGGCATTTTGAGGGGAATTCCAATCTCATCCTGTCCACCACAGGTTGTGCAGTCACAAATTTGATTTGGTTTATTGTACTTGGTATCAGAACGGGCACAATTAAGGAATTGAAACTCAACAATGGTCTTCCCAGAAAAAGAACGTACATGAACTATCTGCTCGCTATCTTTTCGGGTGTATTATGGTATATGCAGTTTTTTTTCTATGGTCTGGCCCATGTCAGAATGGGCCTATTTCAATTTGCCAGCTGGGTCATACACATGTCTATGTTAATATTCTTCAGCTTCATCGTTGGCATTATTTTGAAAGAGTGGCGAAAGGTCACAAATAAGACCTACGTCATATTGATCATTGCTCTGATGATACTCATATCTTCCTTCATTATTATGACCTGGGGAAGTGTAAAGGCTGAAGAAGCTTCAACAGCGTCTGTTAAAACAGAGAACGTCACTTCTTAG
>SDBT01010915.1_pt1 | contig 14641 bp, 18 predicted proteins | sample 2277101 | NCBI WGS metagenome assembly SDBT01 (sample SAMN10404973, study PRJNA504765) | marine sediment metagenome | isolation source: marine sediment core GS10_PC15, 103 cmbsf | place: Arctic Ocean: Southern Knipovich Ridge | collected 2010
ATTTTTTCATGGTGGGCATGGCAGAGATCCACAAGTATACGCAAATTTTAGAAAAGCTGTAATGGAGCATGCTGCATTAGAGCAACATCATTACTACAAATATAAAAATTTAGGCAAACCAAAATTAGAGAATTTCGCTGACTGGTATTCGGTTGCTAAAACATATAATCCAGAAACACCAAATATTAAGACGTGGATAAGGAAAAAAGGAATTAGCTATTGACAATATAAGACGTTCGTCTTATATTTTAGAAATACATTCAAATGGATGAAGATATGACAAACGAACAAATAGAATATTTCGGAAAAGAAGCAGCTAAAACGTACATTGAAGAAGGTACGGATTTAAACAATACAATTACAAAAATAGCAGAAGAACATGCTTTGAACCGATATGAAATAGATAGAATTGTAGAGGCGGCAAATACCAGTACATACTTATCAATGTTTAGTAATCTAGATGACAAGTATATAGAATTTCCTGTAGCTGATGCGGAAAAAGTAGCGGAATACTTGAAACCGTCATCACCAGAAGAATATGTTTCGGACTATGATAGCCCGCCAGAAAAAGACTACGCAGAAATACCAATTTTTCCAGTAGAGGGTGCTGAGAAGACTTCCTCCGTTCAGGATGAGGATCCTTTCTCAACTGACAATCTTCGTTTTCGTCAGCGTGCTAAATATGCAGAACAACAATTGATAGACAAAATTTCTCTTGCTGAGAATGCTTTTTCGGAGGAGACAGAGAATTTATATCATTGGGTGAAACAAGCGGTGCTTACAGGTACCCGCTTTGGGCATATAAAGATTGCGATGGAACAGCACTCCCCTGGAATATTTACTGAAAAGTTTTCAGAGCTAGCAAAGGAAAGACTTAAGAAAGAGGACCGTAGATTAGATCTTTCTGATACAGAAGAAAAACTTGGAACAGTAAATAAACACAACGAAATTCTCCAACAAATAGATAAATTGGCAGTCATCTATGAAGAGGCTATAGACTATAATGAAAAATTAGCTAGCCTTGGTTCTCAAATGTTGAAACGTCTTGGGGCCGGAATAGTAGATACTACAAGAGGTGCTATTAGATTTGGTAAAACTTATCCTATACCTGTGATGTTCGGAGGAGCAGCAGTTGCAACAGGAGCTACTGGAATAGCATATAAAGCAGGTAAGACAAAAGCTGAATATGAGTCATCGGCCATAAGAACCGTCCCGGAAAGGTACAAAAAGAGGTAATATGTCATACGTAAAAAGAATAATGAAATTGTATGGTGAAGGCAAAGTTGATGATACAGCTATGGTGAAAATGGCTGTTTTCAGAGAAAAGGTAGCTGAATTAATGAAAGAGGCTATATCCACTCCAGACCGAAATATTTTATTGTTTGGAGCAGCGATAACTGCTGGCGCTGGATTAGGCCAAGCAGCCGTTGAAACTGTTTCTGACTATTTTATATCTAGAAGAGCAAAGAAAAGTTTAGAGGAAGATGCACAAAAAGTTTTCGATGAAATTTATGATTCTCCAGAAGTAGGCAAGTATTCTAGAGAAGAAGCTCAAAAATATTTTCAGACTTTGAAGCATTTTTCTCCACATATAGCGACCGATCCTTTATCTGCTAAGACGTACTTACTACAAATGTTATCTTGGTCTGATGAAAGTCAAGCCCCAATATCAACTACATCTGTGAGAGATTTGGCCGAAATAGAAGCTAAAGCAATGGATGCTTTGAATAAGCGACCACTTGTAGATTTTGATATGGGCAAATTTACGGATCCGTTAGTAAGTTCCATTTCTGAAAAGCCAGAAAATCTTTATACCAAAATTAAGTTTTTTGGTAAAAAAAATAAAGACGATGAAGATTAAAAATAAATTATGATTAAATATTTAGAGTATTATCCAGGCGATAATGGTGTAGAAATAAGCCTAATACATCCAGGTGTATTAGAAAAAACTGCCTCATATGAACCAGAATTACAAGAATTTTTAAAAAAAATATTGCCTGAACCATCAAGATATTTTCTTTTGGTTAATGCTTTAGGGGCTGGTGAATTCTATGGAAGCAATCGTAATGGAGATTATTTTTCTGAACCTACACTAAAAGAGCATCACGGAACCTTTCAGTCTCTAGGTAAAGTATATAGACATCATAGAAATAAACCTAAATTAGGCCATAGAGTTTACGGAGAAATACTTTATTCTCATTATAATTCTAGAATGCATCGTGTAGAATTGGTTATTGGTTTAGATATAAATGCAGCTCCTGATTTAAAAGAAAAAATTGATAAAGGCGAATTTCCACCCATTTCTATGGGATCAAGAGTTCCGTATGATGTGTGTTCTATTTGCGGGAACAGGGCACCAAGAATACAAGATTATTGTGAACACGCAAAAACAATGATGAACAAAATTCTTCCGGATGGAAGAAAAGTCTATGTAGATAATCCAAAACCTAAGTTTTTTGATATCAGCTTTATTCACGTGCCCGCGGACCGTACGGCTTACACAATGAAAAAAGTAGCCAGCGACAATACTATCGTAGTTCCCTCTGCCATAAAAACCGCCGAAGAATTAAAAGATGCGGGCATTAAAGAATCTGCCATTGTAAAAATAATTGAAGGTGAAATAGAACAAGCACATCAAGATCCAAGAAGACTTATAGTAGATTCACAGCCAAATATGCCATCAGGAATGGTTGATGATCTGTCAAAATCAGCACCACTCAATGAAGTTTTAAGTACACTTGTGGCGATGCGTGTAATGCCAAAAAAAGCTGAATTCCAGAAATTAGTATTGACCTCTAAAGGGCAAGAAAAATTAGCAGAAGAACTGGAAAAAGAAAGCGTAACTTTTATTATTCATGATGATGTAGAACCTATTATTCCAAATGACATAGATGTCAAATTCATTAGAGAATTTAAAAAAGTAATTCTAAAAAATGCAAAGAAATACAAATTTATAATTGTTTGTGGTGGGGGGAGTATTGCAAGAAAATACATATCTGCTCTAAAAAGTTCTGGGATAAATGAAAAAATTCAGAATCTGTCAGGAATTTCAGCTACAAGAATGAATGCTAGATTTATGAATTATTTTTTTAATCAAGATGCAGAACAAGGCATTCCTCATAAAATAAAAATCCTTAGAAGAGATATAAAAAAGCAGAATATTATATTCTGTGGTGCATTAGAATATAAAGCAAATCAAACTTCTGATTCAACAGCAGCAGAAATTGCAAAATACTTTAAAACAATTTTTATTAATTTAACAAATGTTTCAGGATTATATGACAAAAATCCTAAAAAATTTAAAAACGCAAAATTCATCCCAGAAATCTCTTGGAAAGATTTTTATAAGATGGCAAATAAAAATAAATATTCTCCAGGGCAACATTTTGTTTTAGACCAAACAGCTTCAAAAATAATTTTAGAAGCTAAAATTCCAACTTATATTATAGGGAAAAATCTAAAACAACTTGATAATGTTTTAAATAACAAGAAGTTTAAGGGGACAAAGATTCAGGGATAACATGAAAAACTATATTCTAATCCAAGAAAGCAATTTCAATAAGATACGTGAAAAGATAAAAAAGAATTCTAATAAGATAATTATTTTCTCAAGTAACAATGATGAATTAAATAGAAAGGTTTTGGAAAAAGAACCTATTAATATTTTGCTTTTAAATCAGTCTTTTAGAAAAGATAAACCAAAACAAAGAAATTCTGGCTTTAATCATGTTCTTGCAAAAATAGCGAAAAAGAAAAATATCATAATTGGAATAAATTTAGATGAAATTATAAATTCGAAAATAAAACAAAAATCAGAAATTTTAGCACGAGCAAAACAAAACATAAAACTCTGTAACAAAAACAAACTAAAGATGCAATTTATTTCTTTCAAACAAAAAAGAAATACTCATGATTTAAAAGCACTTGGCTTGGTTTTAGGTATGCCAACTTCTATGACAAAACAATTATAAAATTAACCATTATATTTGTATAACAAATCAATTTCCCTTTCACTGATGCTTCTATTAAATATCATAACTTCATCCATTATGCCATTGTAATATTCGCCACAATCACCATTTTCATCACATTTAGCTCCCATTGTAAGATTAATTATACTTGTTCCAATGGGAGGAGTAACATCATCAATAGCTGCTTGATTAGAATTTATGTATATTGCTTGATTTGTAGAATTAACATTAAAAACAACATGATTCCATTCATTAAGGATTATTGAACCAGTAGGAGTTTCAACAGGATCTCCAAAAGCAGTCTCCCCTGCTCTTGCCTTAATATATTCACCATTCATAAGCAAAACACTATAACCACTTTCACCTTTGTCTTTGTTCAATAAAGTAGTAATTCCTTGCGCAGTATATGGATAAATCCAAAATACAATGGCCAATCCTTCTGTTGTATCTAAACTACTGTCACTTGCAACTTCAATATAATCATCAACCCCATCAAAACTACAACCTTGTCCAACTTTCCCTGTAACATTACAATCAGCTCCAAAGATTTCCCCATTATTTATTCCCAGTTTATCATATAAATTTTCTTCAAAATCCCACCAAGAAATAAGACCCGCCATGTATGATGGATCAAAATTACAACTAATTATTTCTTTTATTTTTGAATCCCCACAAACCGCAAGTTTTAATCTATTATTTTCTTCTTGAAATCTAACAGGAATAATTTCTATAAAATAAATTTCATTGTCAATATTAAAAATGTTTTTTATTTCATCATAAGGGTTCATTGTATTACCTTATTCTGAAGCAAACATAACATAATTTGTGGAATTTATTCCGCCTTTTGTGATTTTTTGCGATAAATCCTCAGTAGCTAATCCTTGGGTTGAGCTATCTGCTGCATGTATAAAATATCCTCCAATACTAAACTTTCCATTATTGTATAACGTCAAATTCAAAGATAAATCAACAGGATTACAATTAGATTCTTTAACATACAAAGAAACTCCTTCAGGACATTCTATAATATCCTTTAAGACATATGAAGTCATAATTCCATATGAAATAGATCCTAATATTACTACAATAATTATTAATAAAACATAATTAATAATTATACTCACACCTTTTGCGTTCATTTTTATTATAAGGCTTTATACTTTATAAAGATACTTTGCAAAACAAACTTTTTTAATCTCTAATTCTGTAATTACATTATGCAAAAGATAATAGAATCTCTAAGCCCGAATGAAAGAAAGATTCTTCCGCATCTTGAAACAGAAAAAATAAATGACATTTGTAAAAAGTCAAACTTAGACCAGACTTCTGTATTAAGAGCCTTAGAATACTTGCAAAACAAAAGAATAGTGAAACTTTCTTTTAGAAAAAAGAAAATAATAGAAATAGGAGTTAATGGAGCATTGTACAAAAAAAAAGGTTTGCCAGAAAGAAGACTTCTAAACCTTCTGAATGAAAAAAGAATTCTTAAACTACAAGAAGCACAAAAAGAGAGCCGATTATCAAACAATGAATTTAAAGCGGCTATTGGAGCATTAAAGAAAAAAGCAATGATTGAATTAAAAAACCAAAGAATAATTTTAAGTGCAAATAAAGAAGAAATTTCCAAAAAAACCCTTGAAGAATCCTTCATTGAAGCTCTTCCAATAGAATATGACTCTTTATCCCTTGAACAACTTCAAGCATTAAAATCTCTCCAAAACAGAAAAGATATAATTCAAATAAAAGAAGAAAAAATAATTAAGATTGAGGTTACTGAATTAGGGAAAAAAATAATTGATTCTGATATAAAAAGAAAAGATTTAATTGAGCAAATAACTCCAGAGATCTTGAAAAAAGAATCACAATGGAAGGGGAAAAAATTCAGAAGATATGATATTATTTCCCCAGTACCTGCAATTAATGGGGGGAAAAGACATTTTGTAAGTCAATCAATTAATTATGCGAGAAGAATTTGGACTGAGATGGGTTTTAAAGAAATGACTGGAAATATGATAGTAAGTTCTTTCTGGAATTTTGATGCTTTATTTACAGCACAAGACCATCCAGTGAGGGATCTTCAGGATACTTTTTTTATAAACAAAAAAACTGAACTTCCTAATAAAAATATTGTGAAAAGAGTAAAAGAAAGTCATGAAAAAGGGATTAGTAAAAGCAAGGGATGGAGATATTCTTGGAATGAAGAGGAAGCAAAAAAACTTGTTTTAAGAACACATACTACTTGCGTGTCTGCACAAACTTTATCAAAATTAAAAAAAGAAGACCTTCCACAAAAATTCTTTGCAGTGGGGACATGTTTTAGAAATGAGACTCTTGATTGGTCTCATGGATTTGAATTTAATCAAACAGAGGGGATTGTCGTAGACAAGAATGTAAATTTTAGACATCTGCTTGGATATTTGAAACAATTTTTCAAAAAAATGGGCTTTGAGAAAGTTAGATTTAGACCTGCCTATTTCCCCTATACTGAACCTTCTGTAGAAATAGATATATTTCATCCAGAGAAAAAAGTTTGGTTAGAACTAGGAGGAGCAGGAATTTTCAGACCAGAAGTAACAATCCCTCTACTTGGAGAAAATATCCCTATATTAGCATGGGGGCCTGGATTTGACAGGACATTAATGGAATATTATGAAATAAAAGACCTTAGAGAGCTTTACAAAAATAATATTAATCAATTAAGAAAAATGAAGTTTTGGATCAAATAAAATGGCAGTAATAAACCTCGACAAAAAACAATTCGAAAAAGAAATAGGAAAACTGGATGAAAAAATGCAAGATAGAATTGCCATGTTTGGAACTCCGATTGAAAAAATTAATAATGAAGAACTTCAAATTGAAGTATTTCCAAATAGACCAGATTTACTTTCTTATCAAGGATTTAAAAGAGCTTTTCTTGCATTTTTAGGAAAAAGAACAGGACTAAAAAAGTATAAGATAAACAAACCAGAAAAAAATTATAAAGTTATCATAGATTCTTCGGTAAAGAATGTTCGCCCATACACTGCCTGTGCAATTGTTAAAAATTTAAAATTAGATGATGAAAAAATTAAAGAATTAATTGAAATTCAAGAAAAACTACATATTACTATTGGGAGAAAAAGGAAAAAGATTGCTATAGGAATTTACCCTTTAGAAAAAATTAAGTTGCCAATAATCTTCAAAGCTTTAGAACCTGATAAAATAAAATTTATTCCGCTAGAGACAGACAAAGAAATGTCTGGACTTCAGATTCTTCAACGACACCCAGCAGGAAAAGATTATGCTCATCTTTTAGCAGGGAAGATAAAATTCCCAATCTTCATTGATGCAAACAAAAATATATTGAGCATGCCTCCAATAATCAATTCTCAATTGACCGGGAAAATAACAGAAAAAACAAAAGAGATTTTTATAGAATGCTCTGGTTTTGATTTTGAAATATTGAAAAAATGTCTTAACATAATTATAACAAGTTTAGCAGACATGGGGGGAAAAATTTACCAAATGGAACTCAAATATAAAAATAAAAAAATAAGTCCCGACTTAACCCCTGAAAAAGCAAACATATCCTTGGAAAATACAAATAAACTTTTAGGATTAAATCTTAACGAAAAGCAACTAAAACAATTAATAGAAAAAATGGGATATGATTACAATAAAGGTAGCGTTAAAATTCCTGCTTGGAGGATAGATATTTTGCATGAAGTTGATTTAATTGAAGACGTTGCAATTGCATATGGTTATGAAAATTTCATTCCAGAAATTCCAGACATATCAACTATTGGTCAGGAAAACCCAAAAGAAATAATCAAAAGAAAAATTGCAGAAATCCTTTCAGGATTAAAGATGCTAGAAGTTTCAAATTAGCACTTAACAAATAAAAAAGATGAATTCACAAAAATGGGTATCCCAAAGAAACAAGAAAAAAATTTCATTGAAGTAGAAGAATCAAAAACAGATTATACCATCCTAAGAAAATATCTAACACCTTACCTATTAAAAAATCTTTCAGAAAACATAGATTTAGAATATCCACAATCAATTTTTGAAATAGGAAAAGTTTTCAAATCACAAAAAGAAGAAATAAATGAAAGAGAGAATCTTACAGTAGCAATTACTCCGGGGAACTTTACAGACATAAAACAAACAGTTGAATATTTATTTAAAATGATTGATATAGAAATAAAACTTAAAGAACCAGAAGAATTCCCATCTCATTTTATTGAAGGTAGAGTTGCGGACATAGTTTTAGAAGATAAAAGTATTGGATTCATCGGAGAAATTCATCCAAAAATTTTAAAGAATTGGAGAATAAAAATGCCTGTTGCTTTATTTGAGATTGACTTAGAAGAAGTTTTTAAGAAACTTATATAATTCTAACCGAAGTAACCTTTCCCATTTACTTCAGATTTATTATCCCAATTCTTTTTTATTGATTCAAAAATTTCTAACATATCCTTTTTTATTTTTTGCCAGATTTCATAAGATTCCTTAATAAAGTCCACTTCCTTTTCTTCAAAAAATTCAACGTCTAATTCAATTAATCTAACCTCAATTTTTACTAGTTTTTTGTAAATGTCTGTTAATTTCTTTTTTTCCTCAACTCCAATTGATTTTATAATAGAAAAAATAAACATAGGAGTATTCACTGGTTGTAAAAGAGCCTCAATAAATCTAAGATAATTTGAAAATTTATCTGCCATAAACTTCCGTATCTCCCTTACTAAAAAGTCTGTTTTAATTTCTGCAACTTTTTCTATCTGAAAATCCTCATTCAATTCTTGAAAACTAGGTAAATCGTGTTTCCTCTGAATTTTTTCATAATCTTTTTTTAAATTTTCTAAATCAGATTCTTTCCCCATTATAAATTTCAAGAAGGAGGTTTTATAAGAGTTTCGAATCAAAAGCCTCAGCTGAGAATTGAACTCAGGACCTCTTCATTACCAATGAAGTGCTCTAACCAACTGAGCCACTGAGGCATATAAAATTTTAAGAATTAAAATATAAAAAATTATCTATGAAAATTAATTACTTCTTCATTATCTTCAGGATCAGAAAAATCAAAAGAACTATCAAAAATGCTACAGCTATAAATCCCAAAATCATTGCTAAAAGTGAAAACAAATTCTTAAACATTCCATTACCTAAAACACTATACAAACCAAAAGATATTAAAGACATAACCACAAACAAAATTAAATTCTTCAAAACTAAATTAATTTTTCTTTTACTGACCCGAACCATTCTCACAGATTTGCCGACAATCCTCTTTTTGGAAACTTTTTTCATCCTCTTCTTCTTCACCATTTTATAATATATAAAACATACTTTTTAAATTTTACTAAGGCAACCAATCCAATCTTACAGTTCCTCCTATCAGTGTTTGAGCATTTATATAAATTTTATCCATCCATTTGAGGAATAATCCAGAAAACTTTTCAATATTCTCTTGTTTATACATTGCTAAATTATTATTATTGATTATTAATAAAATAGAAATAACAAAAAACATTAAAATAATTATTAAAACCTTCATACTATCCACTAGTTAAATTACTTTTCCAGTCCATTTTAATTGCACTAGTTGTTATTGATTTTATATTCCCAAAAATAGAGCCAAGCCAAGAAAAGTAAAGTTTAGTTGCAATCGTCATTCCTGAAACAGTGTTAAACTCTATATCATGTCCTTTAAAAACAAAAGTAGAGCTAATATATAAAAATAATATTAATGCTATTAAAAATATAGCAAATGCTTTATGTCTCATCCTTTTTACCTCTACTACTACCCAAATTGCTATAATCAATGCTACTATAATAAAAATAGTAATCCCCGCCTCCATAATAAATTAAAGAACAATTAGTATAAAAAGATTTCGTAAATTTCTTTTAAGAATGCCCCTACCAGAATTAGTTTGGCTCGTTAGAAATAAACTAGGTTGAACGAAGTGAGGCCTCGAATCTGAAAGGTTCGAATATAGCCCTACCAGGATTCGAACCTGGGTCACAAGGTTCAGAACCTCGCATACTTGACCACTGTACTATAGGGCTTCTTAATATAGCCGTTATAGAAGTATTAAAAACTTATCAATCGGTAAATTTAAATATTACCTCTTCTTCAACAACGCATGGAAGAAAGAGAAATTGGAAAAGTTTCTAGTTACTTCAGTCATGTAGATGTAGCTGCTATAAAACTTTCAGACAAATTGAAAATTGGAAGTAAAATCCATATAAAAGGAAACACAACAGACTTTGAACAAAAAGTAGAGAGTATGCAAATAGACAAAAAGGATGTGCCAGAAGCAAAAAAAGGTGAGCACATTGGAATAAAAGTGTCTGAAAAAGTGAGACCTAATGACAAAGTTTTCCTAATAGAATAAACTATAGAATTTATAAAAGAATTTTTCTTAAATTAACAGAGCCCCTGTAGTCTAGAGGCCAAGGATGCCACCCTCTCAAAATACGAAGTAGAGATCTTCTAAAGAAGATTTCTTCTCAGATTAGACGAGAGGTGATTAAATCTCGAGGAGAGACAAGGTCTATGCATCTTAATGCAACCTATCTTGTTAGGGAACGGTGGTGACCCGAGTTCAAATCTCGGCAGGGGCGTTAAATATTTTGCAATTTGATAAGATTTAAAAGGTTATTTTCTATTAATTAAACATGATAAAAAGGGGGATTATATTAGCACTCATATTTTTATTTTTATTGAATTATGTTTCAGCATTAAATGAAGGTTATTGTGTGACAGCAGAAGTTTCAGACATTATTCCAAGTTCAATTGGAATTGGAGAAGAATTTACAGTAGGAATACAAATTGAAAATTGCGGGACTGAAATGCCAGAATATGTTTCTTTTGAATTACTAAATCCTCCAACAGATATTACAATTAAAGAACCTTTAATTATTAATATTTCTAATTTATATTATGGAAATAGTGAAAGATTTATTACATATCATATGAGAACAACTAATGATGCTCAACCAGGAATCCATATAATTAAAACAAAACTGTCTTATGGAAAAACACAATATTCAAGAACAGAAAATTATAATATCACTTTTAATGTCATAGGAGACAAAGCAGAATTAAGTATTGCTTCTTTTAAAACTGATCCTGTACTTCCAAGAGAAGGAGAAACAGTTGAATTAACTATAAGAATTGAAAATACAGGTGATGGCACTGCAAAATCAGTGGAAGTATATATGGATCATCCATTTCAAGGATTAAAACAATCATTTATTGGTGCGCTTAAGTCAGATGAAGATGGTCCAGTTGTTTTAACTTTTATTGTAGATAAAGCAGGAGAATTTGAAATTCCAGTTACAATCTCATATAAAGATGATTTTGGGAATAATGAGATAAAAACAAATGTAAGTTTCAATATATTAAAGAAAGAATTAAATATTACTGGGATTATTTTAACAATATTAATAATCGCTATTTTTGGGTGGGGAATATATTATTTCATTAAAACAAAAAAATCAAAAGACAAAATAATACAACAGTTATTACAAGGAGAAAATTCTAAACCAGAGAAATTAGAAGAAACTACTAAAAAAAATACTAAAAAATACACGAGAAAAAATCAGGAAGAAAAAGGGGAAAGAGAGAAAAAAGAAAAAAGAATAAGAGAATTCAAAAGAGAATTATTAGAAAAATATAAAAAATGAGGAAAAAATGCTTAATGATATTAAAGTTGGGTTTCTTAGCGCAACAAGTTCTATAAAAAGAGGAAATAAAAAAACCTTAGCATTTATTGTTTTTGTTTTAGCTCTTATTTTTATGAATTTAGTATTCTTACCTTCAATGATTGGTGGGCTTTCTGGTATGTTTACAGAGTTTATGCAATATCCTTACGGAGATATTGTTGTTGAACCCAGTGGAGACAATTCTTATATAAATAATGCAGATAATGTTTTACAAAAAGTAAGAGCAGTCTCTGGGGTAAAAGCTACAACAAAAAGGCTGGATGTTGGAGCGTCCATACAGTATAAACAAAAAGTTGTAGGCTCCTCCATAACAGGGCTATTGCCATCTGAAGAGTATGATGTTTCAAATTACCCCAATATTATAAATGAAGGGGACTTTTTAGGCGACCTTTCTCGGGATGAGATAATAATTGGTGCTATGCTTGTAGAAGGTTATTTTGGTTCTGAAATATATGATAATTTAGGGGGGGTAAGAGTCGGTTCTCTTGTTAATCTAACATATAGTAATGGTGTGGTTAGAACATATAAAGTTAAAGGAATTATGGAGGGAACCTTTGAGCTTGTTGACCTTAATGCTTTAGTTCATTATAAAGAGATTGAAAATGTATTTGGTCTTGATGGAAGCAAAGCAACAAGTGTTGTTATAAAAATAAAAGACACTGCTGATTCAGCAAAGGTAAAAGAGAAAATAATTTCTGCGGGTGTCAATGAACCAGTTTTTACAAGTGATGAAAAGTCTGACGCTATCTTAAGGCAGGCTATGCAAAGTATAGATATGATAAATGTTGTTTCTAACTATGTTAGTTTGATTGTTGGTGCTGCATTAATTTTAATTATCATTTATATTAATGTTTTAAATAGAAAAAAAGAAATAGGTATTTTGAAAGCAGTCGGTATATCTCCTCGTTCAATAGTACTATCTTATGCATTTATCAGTATGTTCTATGTATCAACAGGAATACTTGCAGGATTAGTTTTATATTTTGTAGTTATGTTTTATTTTACCATAAGTCCTGTAACATTTTATGAGACTATAACAATTATTCCAAAGATTCAGGTAGGATTAATAATCCAAAGCATTTTTACTATGCTTATCATGTCGGTCATTGCAGGAATTCTTCCTGCTTGGAGAGTTTCAAAAGAAAGTATATTGGAGGCAATTTGGGGAAGATGATAGAAATAAGAAAACTAAAATTATCTGACACAGGGCAAGTGAATAAGATGATGTTAGAAATAATTAATAATGATAAAAATTTGAGAAAAAAGGAAAAAGAGATAATACTAAACAGAATTAAACCAGAAAACATTAAAAAAAGAAGTAAAGATATAGATTATTTTGTTGCCGAGAAAAAAGGAAAAATAATCGGAATTTGTGGATTAAAGGAAAATGAAATAATAAATATGTATGTTCATCCAAAACATATGAATAAGGGCATAGGAACAAAAATATTAAAAATAATTGAGAAACATACTAAAAAGAAAAAACTCTTTCTTTATACAGGAAGAACAAAAGCAGTTAAATTTTATCAAAAAAATGATTTTAAAATTATAAGAAAATTTAAGGACAAGGGTAAAAATATATTTTATATGGAGAAAAAATTAAAATGAATGAAAAAACTATTATTAAAATTAAAAATTTAACAAGATATTACAGATCAGGGGGAGGGGTAGTAAAAGCTTTAGATGGTGTTTCATTTGAAGTAAAAAAAGGAGAGTTTATTGCAATTATGGGGGCAAGTGGGAGTGGGAAAACCACAATGCTTAGAATACTTGGTTTAATTGATAAACCAACTAAAGGAGAATATATTATCAATAATCTTAATGTAGTTGATTTGCCAGAAGAAGAAAGAACTTATTATAGGCTAACACAATTAGGATATGTTTTCCAAGATTATGCATTAATCAAGGAAATGTCAGCGATTGAAAATATTAGCATTCTTTCTTTAATGGAAGGAAAAAATAAGAGAGAATCCATTAGAGAAGCTCATGAAGCTTTAGTTAAGGTTGGTTTGGGTGATAAAGACAATCGTGTACCTGACCAACTTTCTGGAGGAGAAAAACAAAGAGTTGCTGTTGCCAGAGCCATAGCCAAGAAGCCAAAAATTTTGTTCGGAGACGAGCCTTGCGCTAACCTTGATACCAAAACTTCAGAACAAGTTTTAGAAGTCCTTAAGGAACTGAATCAAAAATATGGGCAGACAATTCTAATGGTTACTCATGAACCATGGCACACAAAATATGTTTCGCGATTAATAAAATTAAAAGATGGTTTGATTGTTAGTGATAAAAAATTAAAGGGGATAGAATCTCACCAAACAAATAATTTTATAAACTAATTACACAAAACCATTTTAGAGGTGCTGGTTCCTCAGAAGCCTTATTTCTGAAAAATAAAAATGACACGAACAAATCTTGGTGAAAGTTTTGTGGCTGCAACAAAAGGAATTTATCTTGGAATTTCTAAAGATAGAAATACAAAGATTCATCTCACGATTGCGTTCATAGTTCTCATAAGTGCTTTTCTATTAAAAATACCGAAAATTGATTTTATAATAATTTCCATCGTATGTTTTTTAGTAATAATTTTAGAATTATTTAACAATTGTATAGAAAGAGTAATAGATGCTATATCTCCAAATCATAATAAAGAATTAGGAAAAGTAAAAGATATTTTAGCAGGAATTGTTTTAACAGCAGACTTTTTAGCTGTAGTAATTGGATTACTAATTTTTTATAAACCATTAATAAAAATTCTGAATATCCCCCCAATATATCCTTTCATAATATTAGCAATAATTAATATTTTTCTTATTGCTATTATCCTCATCACATATTACATAAAGAAAAAATAACTTACAAATACCTCTCGTAATCTTTATAAATCTGATTAATATTCTAATATAAAAGAGATGATAAAATGTTATTAGAGGTTGAAACAAAAGTCAGAATTGATAATGTTA
>SDBT01010916.1_pt1 | contig 14641 bp, 10 predicted proteins | sample 2277101 | NCBI WGS metagenome assembly SDBT01 (sample SAMN10404973, study PRJNA504765) | marine sediment metagenome | isolation source: marine sediment core GS10_PC15, 103 cmbsf | place: Arctic Ocean: Southern Knipovich Ridge | collected 2010
GTATCATGTATAATCCACTTGTCTTCCCGGCTTAGAAATTGAGGTTATGCCTATGTATCCAACACTTCCGGAGGAAGTCCTACAGCTCCGCGCGTCGCTTCGACGCTACATAGAGCGGGAACTCCTGCCTAAAGAAAACGAGACCGATAGTGACGCCCGCGTGGCCTCCAACCGCGAGATGATCCAGTGGGTGCGCAAGCGGTCGGTCGAGCTTGGTTTCTTCGGAATCTACATGCCCGAAGAGGTGGGCGGAGGAGGTCTCGGGGCGGTCGGAACCGCCGCCCTGCGCGAGGAGATAGCCCGCTCCGGCAGCCGGCTGGCGCATTGCGTGCTCGGCGACGTCGACGGTCCGTCGCCGCTCCTGCTCGAATCGAGTGAACACATTCGCGAAAAATACCTGCTTCCCACGATGAAGGCGGAGCGGTCCTCATGTTTCGCTCTCTCCGAGCCCAACGCCGGCTCCGACGCCGCAAGCATAGAGACGGCCGCCGTGAAGGACGGCGACTCCTATATTCTCAACGGTACGAAGCACATGGTCTCGCAGGGCGCTCACGCCGACTTCATGATCGCGTTCGCCGTTACGAACAGGGCTCTCCGCGCGCGTGGCGGAATCTCCTGCTTCGTGGTCGACATGGACAGCCCCGGGTTGCGCATAACAAGACATCAACACGCGATGGGTGGCTTCTCCGAGCCCGTGGAGATCGTTTTTGAGGACTGCGCGGTCCCGGCCGCGAACCTGGTAGGCGCGGAGGGGTTCGGGTTCGTGATGGCGATGCGCTGGCTCGCCGGCGGCAGGTTGGGCATGGCCTCGACGGCGATAGGTCTCGCTCAATTATTGTTGGACCTCTCGATAGAGCACGCGAAGAACCGCGTACAGTTCGGCGCGCCGATCGCAAGGAAGGGCGCCATCCAGAAAATGATAGCCGACATCGCGACCGAGCTTTACGCCGCGAGGATGATGGTCTACGCGACCGCGCAGCGAGTCGACGGCGAGGAGGACGCGCAACGCGAGTGCTCGATGACGAAGCTGTTCGCGACCGAGATGGTGAACCGGGCCGCCGACGCCGCCCTGCAGATACACGGCGGCATGGGTTACATGCGCGACTGTATCGTCGAACGGATATACCGCGACGTCAGGGCCATGCGAATAGGGGAGGGGACTTCGGAGATTCATCGCATGATCATAGCGCGGAGTCTCATGAGGGAAACGTGAGCGCAATACCGGATAAGCTGTCAAAGAACGTCCAGAGGCCGGATGCGACTGGAACCTCGAACGGAGTCGGCTCGATCGACGTCGGCGGGCACGTAGGCAGCCTGCACCTTCTGAAAGTCGGAGCGCCGCGACATGAGCTTCGGATCGACCGCGAGGGCCGATGGTTTCACGAGGGAATCGAAATAGTGCGCGAGGACATCCGCAATTATTTCTCGCGACATCTAATCCGCGACGAAAACGGAGACTATGTCGTCAGCATAGGAGACGATAAGTGCCCGGTTATCGTGGAGGATGCTCCTTTCATGGTCGTTCGCGTGGAAGGGTCGCCATCGGATATACTGTCGCTTCTGCTCAACGACGGCGGCAGAGTTCCGCTCGAGCCGCGGACGATCGAGTTCAGCCGGTCCAACGTTCCGTATTGCCGCGTTCGGGGCGGTCTCGAGGCGCGTTTCTCTCGGCCCGCCTATTACCAGTTGGCCGAATTCATCGAGCATGACGAAGAAAATGACCGGTTCCGCCTGGTGTTCGACGGCCAAATTGTCGATCTCGACATAACCTGAGTTTGAGGGCGCCGAATCATGCGTACGTTCTGCCTTTCGCTGCTCCTCCCCTTCATATTGTGCGCGTGCGCGCAGACGCGTGATATCAAGACTACCATCCACAAGGATAGATACACCGAAGTCGAACTGCTCAGGGTCGTCGGCGGCGAGGAACCCGCCCCTGGGGGAGATTATTCTCACCCGTTCGCATTCGATACCGAGAACCTGAAGTATATGCTGAAGGGCATCCGGTACGAAGAGAAGGGCCTTTTCGGGTGGGCCGATGCGCGGGCGGTCTTTTCGGCCGGCGAACTCTATCGGCTTGCGCCACACCTCGTCGAAGGCTTTGCGAGAGCGACACCCGGCGATGAACTGGTTTTCAGCTCCACAGCGGCCAAGCCCGGCGCCCTGTTCTCTTCCAAAAGGCTTACGAACGGGAGTATGTTTATAAAAGGCGGAAAACTGAATTGCCTTTTTGCGAATATCGACACACGCGACGCAGCGTCGGACGCATATGACGGCAGTCCCCGAAAGACATACGGCGGCGCATCGTCGCGCCTTGTCACGAACGATTGGCAGAGCCTCGTTTTGGGGGAGAGGGGTATTCATTACAACTGGATCGAAATCGAAATCGATTCGGCCCTCGCCGAAAAGGCCGGCCTGGAGAGAATCCTCAGGAGGCGAGCCGAGGTGCGGGAAGCGGTCGAGAGGCAAGAGGTCCGCGAGTCGGTCGGCTGGGAAGACTGGGATCCGGACGGGACAATTCCTGGCAAATAAAGCCCCCTGCAAGACAACTCGCCGAGCGTTTCCTTGCGCCTGTTGATCGGGTTCTGGTGGTTCTACTGGCTACCCTTTAACTTTGAGACGCCGACGCGAAGAGATATGCAGAGGCGTCGGGTAGCGAACGAAATCGGGGAGGCCGGTTTTCGCGATGTGACCAGGACGCCGCTGTTTCGCGGGGTCTTTCAGGTGGTACAGGGAACAAAGTAGAGATTTGCGCCTGCCTCGCGTCGGCGAGGCAGGCATCCTCACACCGCCGAAGTTCTCCGAAGAGATAGCCGGGCGCGGCCCCTGAGTCACCGCCGCGGCGGCGGCACACGGAGACATCTGCATGCGGTTCGCGGGCTCGTTGACAAGCCGTAACCCTCATGCTAGACTTGACTTTTCTGGGATATCAGGGGCGGAGCGCCTTCCACCGAAACCACATGCCTGAATTTGATTCTACACAACGGAGCGCCGTTGAATCCGGTAATAAAACCGTTATCGTGACGGGTCCGCCCGGTTCCGGAAAGACCAGTATCATTGAAGGGCGATTCGAGCATCTGCTGAGAGATCAGGGGGCGCCTCTCTCCTCGATACTTGTCTTCACGTTTTCCGCCGCGACGGCCGCTCGCATGCGTCGCCGATTCGAAAAGATAATCGGCGGAAGCTACTGTGAACTGTGGGCGCACACTTATCAGTCCTTTGCAAGGCACGCCATCAAGGAATTTGCGCTGACTTCGCGAGGCGAGGGTGGTGGCGCCCCGGCCTCGCCGGTTTTCATCACGCCTTTCAAGGAATATCTAATCGTCAAGGAACTCCTTCGGTCGGAGCAGCGGCGCCTGGGGAGCGATCTCAAGGGGCTCGCCTCGAAGGACGGTCTCGCTCGCGAGGTTACGGACTTCTTTAACCTTCTTGCGCAGAATCTAATTACGCCGGATGATTTCGCCGGGATGGCGCGAAGCCTGACACCTCGCCTCAACGACCTGGCGCGTTTGTATTCTACATATTCCGACTACCTTTCGGAGAAGAATTGGATCGGCCCGGGCGCTTCCGTCGGGCGCGCCGTGAGGGTTCTGGAGAATCATCCGGAGTTTCTCCTTGAAAGCCGGTCGAGGTTTCAACACATACTTGCCGACGAATTCCAGGAACTCGATCCCGCGCAGATGCGCCTGTTCGAGCTTCTCGCGTCCAAGGAGACGTCTCTGTTTCTTGCGGGCGATGAGGATCAACGGATATACCGTTTCCGCGGCAGCGCGACGGATCAGTTCCGGAGAATCCGCAATCTCCGGCCCGATGCCGAAACAATTCGGCTGGGAAACAGCTATCGTCTTTCGGCGAAAATGGCGACGGCCACCGCGAACGTCATTCGCCACAATCACGAGAACGCAGGGGAAACGCACGGATTTGAATCGACTTCGGGAATTAAGGTTTCGCATCCTTACACTGACGCGATCGAGCAAGCCTACGATGTGGCGCGCAGCATAAAGCGGCGAGCGCTTGACGGCGGCGGGCCCGAGGCGGCGCCCGCCTATTCCGATTTTGCCGTGCTCTGCCGAAGCACGGCACGGTCCGCCGTCGCCCTCGAGGAGGCTTTTTCATATTACGAAGTTCCGTACACGCTCTACAATTCGACTAACTTTTACAGGCATCCGATGACTCGCTGCGTGGCCGCGTTCATCAGATTGTTTGTCGATCCCGGCGACGACTCCTCGCTTCTCAGGGTCCTGAGCCTTCCTTCGCTCGGCATAGACGCGGTGGAACTCAGGCGGATCATCAATAACCTGTCGAGGGCTCGCGGCCAGTCGCTTTACGAAGCGCTGAATGCCTCATCCGTCGGCGCCGAGGACGGCGAGACGGCCGATGCGCTGAGGAATTTCTTCGACTACTTTGAAAACGCGCGGAAACGAATAGACGATATCGACTGCCCGTCGGCGTTCGCGCAATCGATCATGCAGGACTTCTTTTTCGGAGACATCCTGAGCGCCGACGATCAACTTATTGGCTCGCGCGCAGCGGGGAGCCTCAGCCTGTTGCACGAAGTCGTGAGAGATATCGAAGGCGTTTTCAACACAATGCGTGGCGCCTGCACTCTGACGGACGTCGCGGAAAACATGGAACACGCCTTCGCGCATTTCTCTTCGCAGCAAGAAAACGATCCCGCCGACGAGCGCGCGGAAGGTGTCGCGATCATGACGGTTCACCAGGCCAAGGGAATGGAATTTCCGTACGTCTACCTGGTCGATATGACCGACGAATTCTTTCCGCGCCTGGGACGAAGTTCCACGCTCCTCGAAGGCGCCTCGGCGAGTCGACTCGCGAGCGCCCTCGAGAAACAGAAGAGAAAGGCCCCGATGGGTCATACGGCGGCCCGGATAACGCTGAGTGTCGGCGAGCAACTGCAGGAGGAACGGCGCCTTGCTTATGTAGCGTTGACACGCGCATCCAGGGAGCTTGTGGTGTGCTATACGGAGGAGTCGAATGTCGCCGAGCCCGTGCAGCCTTCGCCCTTTATCGATGAGCTTCTCGGGAAATCCCAGGAGGATGACGCGACGGACGATGGGGTATCGGAAACGCCTTCGGAAGCGCCGCCCGTGGACGCCCTTTCCTCATTGCGTCTCGCGCTGAACGAACAGGAGATCGAGGGCGCCTTGCGCGAATGCGTGGGCGGTGTCTCCGATGCGAAAGCCGGCGCGAGGCTCTCGGGGCTCTTCGAATCCCTCGGACTGGACACCGGTTTCATCTGCGAAAAGGCGCCTTTCGAGCCCGATCCGGAGCGCGCCCTCGATCTTTGCGGCCATGTCTACAGCGCCAGCCAGTTAAAAACGTACCTGGATTGCCCCCGCAAGTTCTACTTCGAGAAACTTCTCCGGATAGCCCCCGAGCGGCCGGAGGATTTCGGGCTCGGACAGTTGATACACCGCGCGCTCGAGTTGTTTCATAAGGACGGTCGAAATGTCTCTGGAGAGGTGAGCGCGCTCGAAGAGGAGATGAAGCGCATCTTCCAGACGATCTGGAACGGCAGGCGCGGGAACGACGACGGGGCGCCTTTTCGTGAGAATTATCCCACCATTTTGCAGCAGACGACCATTGAGCGGCGGGCATGGGAGATTCTTGGCAGATACATCCATACCGAAACCCGGCCCGCAGCCAAAGAATCGGCGGACCGCAAGATCATCGCCTGCGAATCGAGCATGAAATTCGAGGTCGGAGGCCACAAGTTTGTCGCGAGGATCGACCGCATAGACAGCGTCGGGACGGGACACCGAATAATCGATTATAAAACGTCCGCCGCGAGTGTCATGGGATCCGCGACCATCAAGAAGAAGTTCATCAATGTCGACGATAAGGACGACTACATTCCTCAGGATTTCCAGCTGCCGCTGTATCTGCTGGCCGCGCGATCGGAAGGCTACAACCCCGTCGAGCTGACCTATTACTGGCTCTCCCAGACCGATTCCAAGGGGATGTTCAAGAGATCGGGACTCGGCGTCGGCGAGGGCGGCCCCGACTTTCTGACGAACGAAGACGTCGAGGCGGCCGAGCGAAACATCGTAGGCGTTGTCGAACAGATCTCCTCGGGAAACTTTCGCCCCGATCCGTCATCCTCATACGGGTGCCGCCGGTGCGCGTTCAATCCGATTTGCGGTGTCGATGGAAAAGACGACAATGACAAATAATTTCAAACCCAACGATGCGCAGCGAAGGGCTATCGAGTTCCCGATAGACACGCCGCTGAAAGTTGTCGCGGGCGCCGGCACGGGCAAGACCGCCGTCTTGACGGAGAGGTTCGTGCGCATAGTGGAAAACCATGGAATTCCGCCCTCTCGAATTCTTGCCCTAACCTTTACGAAAAAGGCCGCGGCCGAGATGCGGCGGCGCATTGTGAACGAGCTTTTTCGCAAGAATCTCCTCAACCGGTCCGAGGCGCCGCTGCTGTTCTGGATCGGCAACTTCCATTCGACCTGTCTCCGGCTCTTGAGGCAATATGCGCTGGTGGCCGGCCTCGATCCGTCGTTCGGAAACATCGACGAAGGCGAGCAGAGATTACTGCTTGCGGGCGTCGTCACGGAGTTTCTTAACGGGAAACTGGGCGGTACGACCGAGCCCGGCGGCTTTGAATCGCTGATGATCGAGAGGGCCGAAGACTTCACCCGCAATGTCAGCGGCGTCGTAAGTCGTCTGAAATCGCAATTCGTCGATCTCGAAGCGCATGGCCGTGAGATGGCCGCCACGCTGGAAGCCGATTACCGTAACATCGAGAGTAATCTTAGCGAAACGGCTGGCAACAGGCAGATCCACGCGAGCACGAGGAAAGCGGCCGAGAGACGCCTGGAGTCGCTTCCCGCCGCGAAGGCGCGCGAGCGTTTGTTCCTGGCTGCCGTCAGCGAAATCCGGACCGCGTACGAACGTGTATTGGAGGACCGGGACAAACTCGACTTCAATGACCTTATCTCACACGCCTGCCGCCTTGCCGAGGCCGAACCCTCAGTGAGGAAACGTTTCGATTACATCCTCGTCGACGAGTTTCAGGACACGGACGGCGCGCAGTTCAGGCTGCTCGAGGCTTTGAGCGACGGCCTGAAAAACGTAACCGTGGTGTGCGACCGAAAGCAGTCGATATACGAGTGGCGAGAGGCGAGGCTGGAGAATATTGACGAGTTTGTGGGCGAGTCCATATTTCTGGATGAAAACTACCGGTCGGTCGGCGAGATATTGGACGCGGGCAACTACTTCATCGCTCAGACGATGGAAAACGAGAAGGAGCTCACGCCCGCCGCCGATGGTGGGCGTGGACGCGCTGGCGAGCCTTGCGTTCGCTTGTTTCGCGCCTCATGCCGCGAGGAGGAGGCCGACTACGCGGCGTCCGAGATAGAACGTCTGCTGGAAAGATACGCGCCCGAGGAGATTGCCATATTGATGCGAAGCGTTCGCGCATCGGGTCATATCGAGAATGCTCTGCGCGCTCGTGAGATTCCCTATAATACCGTCGGAGGTCGGGGATTCCACGACTTGAGCGAGACAAAGGATTTGCTGGCGCTCCTGAGAGTCATCGAGAATCCGTTCGACGACGTTTCCATGGCGCGCGTTCTGCAGTGTCCCATTGTCGGGCTCAGCGACGCCGCCCTGCACGCGCTCCGCCGGCAAGACGGCGCTTCCCGGGGGACTTTTTACGATTCATTGCGCGAGCGCGATCATGTCCTCGACGATCTCGATCCTCACGTTCGTGGGCGGGCGCGCGTGTGTGTGGAAGCAATCGGCGATATCGTGAGGGAAAGATGGTCGATGACTATCGCCGAGATCGTGTCGGAGACTCTCGCGCGCACGAACTACATTAAATATCTCGCCAGCGTCGAGGGGACTCGCGGGCCTCGGTTTTCCAACGTGTCGAGATTTTATAAAAAGGTCGCCCTGTTCGAGGAGCGGAATCCCGGGGCGGCGCTCGCCGATTGTCTAACCTACATGGAGACGGTCATGGAGAGCGATTCCGGAGCGTCCGCCGCCTCCTCGGCCGGCGGGGTCGTTCGAATCATGACGGTCCACCAGGCCAAGGGGCTGGAATTTCCGGTGGTTTTTGTAATGAATCTCAAGAAAGGCGGTTCGGGCCTCCCGCTAAAATATCGAGGCGGCGCTTTCGGATTCGATGAGAGGTTCGGGGTCTTCGTCGCCGCGTCCGCCGACCGCAAGCCCCTGGTGAGGCACGACGGAGGGTATGGCGTCAACATAAAGGAGACATTGAAATCGAGGCAGTCCGGCGAGGAGAACCGCGTCATGTACGTCGCGATGACACGGGCCGAACGACTCCTTTACCTCACGACGCCGCAACCGGAGATCGAGGATGACTTTTTCACGCAAATAGAGGAGTTCGCCTCCGGCGACGGCGCCGACTCGGTGGAGGTCGTCAGCTCGTACGAACGTCCGCCCGGACTTAAGGATAACCGTATCGAGACCGCAACTGCCCTTTCCGAGGGCGAAATCGGCCGGGCCGCAAAGGCCGCCGTCGACCGGATTCGCGTGGCGGCGCCCGCCGCTCCCGAAGCCGCGAAACCAGTGGTGTCCTTGAGCTACTCGCGATTGGCGTTGTTCCGGCAATGTCCGGCGAAGTATCGGTTGCGCCATGTTTACGGCCTGCCGCTCCAGCCCCATGAAGAGTCGCTGGATGAGACGCCCGATCATATCGACGCGTTCACGCTTGGGAATCTCATGCATGACACGCTGATGCATTTTCACCGCCGAAACCGATCCGGAGCGTCGGCGGACGCAGGCGACATCCTGACAAACCTGTCCGCGTCGCTGCCGCCTTCGGTTGCCGCTGCCGCGAGGGAGATGTTGCGGAAATATCTCGACCACCCCCTCGCGCGGACTCAGACCCTGTACGAAGAAAGGGAATTCAACTGGAAGATTGCCGATGAATCCGTCGATGTTTTCTTTCGGGGGAAAATCGACCGAATTCACGATGAGGGCGGTTTGCTGAAGATCGTCGATTACAAGACCGGCGCCAGGCGCGCGGACAGTCATAAGGCGCAGTTGGGCATGTACAAGCTGGCGATGGAGGAAGCGCTGGACACAAGGGAGATGCTGACCGGCAACTTTTATCTTTCCACCGGCGAGGAAGTCGAATGCGAGTTTTCCGCCGAGGATCTCCGTGATATCCGGCAAGAAATCGTGGATGACGCCCGCAGGATTGCGGCCGGAGATTTCAGCGTTCCTGAAGGAGTGGGGCCCGGGAGGGCCGCCTGCGACAATTGCGGATACAAGGGATTCTGCGAATACGGGCGCGACGAAGCGGCGGTGTGAACCTGAGCAAGATTGTCGATTGACTGGCCCCCGCAGAGGCCGGGGAGGGGAGGGCTCGAAATTATTTCCGAGAAGGCGGTCAGGCGCGCTTTAGCCCTATTGGATCGAGGCCGATGCGGAGCGAGTCCACGCGGACGGAACCTCAGGGCCTGGCTCTTTTCTCCCGATCCTCGCGGCTGTAGTGCATGCCCTTCTTCTCTTCCTCCTCGGGCAACGGCTCGCTTTCTTTGATCGCCCTAAGACCCTGGCTCACATCATGAGCGAGCGCTATTTTGCAGCGGTCGCACAAGATTCCGCTGAAGACCTGCTCGCCGCATCGCTTGCAGGGTATCCCGTCGTTTTTGTCGGTTAGGGTAATTCGTTTTTGGCGGACCCAATCGAGAATCTGGCGTTTATTGATGCCGAGGGTGTCGCTCATCACGTGTATTGTTTTTCCGTTATTTTCGCGCAGCCACTCGTTGGCCTGGAGGAGTAACTCTTCGTCTTTCCTCACGCATTTGGAACATATAGGCTTATCGCCGCGCGAAAAGATCTTTCCACAATCTTTACAGTTGCTCAGAGACATTTTGCGCAACCACCTTCGCTAGTTCGCCGCTATCGGCGGCTTGCAGATCCACTGTCGCTTGTTCCACGGTCGCTTGTTCCGCGGGTTCCGTGACGTTCGGCGCGGTATTCGCCTGCGCGCTTGCAGACGAGTCCTTTTCATCCGATATGACAGTCTTCGTGGTTATGGCGTGCAGGGCCAGATATACAATGGCATAAACAAAGATTGCTCCCCACATGCCGCGTATCAGCCACATGAATACCGAGGATTCTCCCCCGCGCAATGATAGGCCAAGCATTGCGCCTACCCACGCAAAGGAAGCTGTGAGCGCAATCATATCAATTGTTTTTGTTCCAAGCCTGGTGGTGATTTCGAGTCGCTTCTGTCCAATCTCGGTCGTCAACGATAGTTCCTCCTGTCTTCCCATCTGCGGGCGTCCTGCTCGCTCACGATTTTCTTGCGATCGTCGTTGGTCCCGCGTTTGCGGTCATATCCGAAGGTCGTGATCTCGGCGGAGACTTTCCCCGCGATATCGCGAACCACAGCATAGCTGTATGGAACACCATAATGATCGATTAAGAATTCGGCTTCCAGATAGGGTCCGTTCCACTTTGCGGAGCCGTTGCCGGCTACAAGGGCGTCGAGTCCGCCTTCGCTGGTTGTCGGGAACCTTCTGAAATCCAAATAGAATATCTTGAGCGCCTTGTCGATCTCGAACAAGTCTTCGGACGCCTTCTCCCAGCCGGCCTGAACAGCGTCATAAATCTTCTGTTTCTGATGCTCGGGGAGGGTCGCCTCGATGTGGATTTTCTCCATCTGTCCGATACCCGCCAGGGCGGTCACCGATTTGAAATATTTAGATTCCCGCGTCCACTTCTTGACGGCGTTGGCCATCCGTTCCGCAAGCGTTGTCGGGTCGAACCTCGTGGGCTCTTTTCCCGGGCGTACGAAAAGGGCCTCCTTCTTGCCCAACACGACTTCCTTGCCGGGAATAGCGAGGGAAGTGACGCCGACTTTTCCCGCAAGCACGGCGATGCTGGTTTCCTGGCTCTCCCCCTCGATCGCGATATGGAAAACCGTGCCGCGAACGCCGGTGACAGCCGTCGGAGTGGCCACTCTAAAACTTGAGTTCTTGGTCTTTAATCTCCCGACCTCGGACCACAATTCTCCCCTTGATAGGCCGACTTTGATATTCACCGTCTTGTCTTCGGTGTTTTTTTCGAGACTCTCGAGCACGAATTTCGAACTCTGGCCGATGCCGGTGATGGCGGCCTTTTCGAGGATTACGACCACTTTGGACTTGGGACCCGTGCGGATCACGTCGCCGGGATAGACGGGCATACCCTTCATCGCGGTGGAGTAGAACGTGCGGCCGGCTTTCTTTATCTCCGCCGTTCCCTGGATGTCTTCGATGCGTCCCTCGCCGGGGACGGTTCCGTGCGGGTCTACCTTGTCCTTATCGATGTTGAAAATGATCTTTCCGCCGCCGGGCAAGTCGGCCTCCATCGTGTATTGGTCGTCGCCCTCATTGACAATGCGGCCGGGAATCTTCTTGCCCGTGGGGGTCTCCACGGCGGCGGCGAAAACAAGGCCGCCCATGTTCGAGGCGGGGAGTAAAATGGCGAAGATGACTGCCGCAAGCATGACTCTGGCCTTTATCATCGGGCTGCCCTCACATTCGAGTAATGTCTTAAGATACGCCATTTAACTGCCGTTACAACAGCACTATAGCAACCTGCCTGAGTGCGTTTTCTTCAGCCATTGATTCGGTTCGGGAAATACTTTCAACCGACAAGAGCGATCATCAGATCCATCACATTCGTGCCCGTGGGACCCGTAATGAGCAGGTCCCCGATGGGGCCGAGGAGGTGGTACGAGTCGTTTTGGTCCAGGCTCGCCACCGGGTCAAGCCCTTTTCGTTCGGCGCGCTCAACAGTCGTAGTGTCCACGATCGCTCCGGCCGCGTCGGTGGGTCCGTCGCCCCCGTCGGTGCCGATCCCCGCAATGACGATGTCCGGTAAGATATCGCCGCGCTGTCTCGGATGCTCCGCCAATTTAATGGCCGCCGCGAGCGCGAGTTCCTGGTTCCGCCCGCCCTTGCCGGAGCCCCGTATGGTCACGGTCGTCTCGCCGCCGGCAAGAAGGCACGCCGGTGGCGCTACCGGGGCGCCTGTGTGACAAATTTCCATGGTTTTATTGGCAAGCATCGTGCCAACCTCCCGCGCTTCTCCGGTCATGCGGGTTGAAAGTGTCAGGGGATTGAAACCGAGCGAGGACGCCTCGATGGCGGCAGCCTCTAAAGCGTTGCGATTACTGCCTATTATGACGTTCGACACGCGACGGAAAATCTTGTCGCCGGGTTTGGGGGTTTCGTCAAAATCCCCGCGGATGCCTCCCGCGATAAGTTTTTGGACGGTTTCGGACGCTTTTTGACGAATTTTGTACTTTTTCAGGACGTTTTCGCAATCGGAAAATGTCGAGGGATCGCCCACTGTCGGGCCCGAGGCGATCGTGCTGAGTGAGTCGCCAACGACGTCGGACAGGATCAGGCAGAAAAGGCTCGAAGGATAGGCCGCCTGGGCGAGCCGACCGCCCTTGATTCCTGACAGGTGCTTGCGGACGACGTTTATCTCGTCGATTGTGGCCCCACACTTAAGGAGCAGGCCGGTGATTTGCTGTTTGTCTCTTAGAGAGACCGGCTCGCGGGGGAGAGGCAAAAGGGCCGATCCGCCGCCGGATATCAGGCCCAGGATGAGGGTATCCGGGCTCGCATTGGCTTCGAGCAGCGCGACGATGGAGCGGGCCGCCTCGACACCGCGATCGTCGGGTATGGGGTGGGAGGCCTCGAGTATTCGAATTCGCTTGAGAGGTTTGGCGTGTCCGTCCTTGACGACGATAATTCCGTCCGAAATCCTGTCGCCGAGCGTATTTTCAACCGCCCTGGCCATCGTGGCGCCGGCCTTTCCGGCGCCTACAACGAGGATTCTCCGAAATTCCGACAGATCAAGGGTGGCGTCCGATATTTCCAGCCGATCATCGATGAGCTTAAGCGTTTGATATACAAGCGCTTCCGGATCGACGGCCTTGATGGCGGCTCGCGCGATTCGCTCGGCCGCCTCGCGCAGCTCTTTCAGGTTCATTGGGAGATCCCCTGCATCAGATCGGTTTCTCGGCCCGCCTGTATTCTCCGGCCCCGTCGCGATACATCGGCAAAACCCGGCCGGCCTTTATCTCCGTGACAAGCTCGGCCATGGTCGAGACGGGATTCTCGAAAAAAGTGGCGCAACGGCCGACATTCTGGGCAAAATGGCAGTCGCTGCCGCCGATTCCGGGCAAGTCCGTCCGCGCCCACGCCTTGGCCGCGAGGGCATTTTCAGGCTCGTTATTTTCCCCGTTGAGTACTTCGATCGCGGCTATGTAGTCCATGTCGAAAAGTGAATTCGACGCAGACGCGCCCCCCCCCATCCGGAAGGGATGGGACGGCGCCAACACGCCCCCGCAGGCCTCGACGACGGGTCTGACCGAGGCGATGCGCGAGTAGTACCCCTTCGGCTCCTTCCAGGAATCGTCCTTTACGCCGAATGCCAGGATGTGCCCTTTGTCGGTGTTGATTTCGACGCCCCGAAACACGGGAAACGCCTCCCTTTCGGCGACCTTTTCGACAGGCTCCGAGGCGCGGAACGAGTCGTGCTCGGTGACGCATATTGCATCGAGCCCGGCCGCGCGGGCGGCCCTGATCAGTTCGGCGGGATCGAGATCGGTGTCGCCCGAGTATCTTGTGTGACAATGCAGGTCGATAATCATTTCATTAGTCATTTCAGTTCTGGGGCCGGTCTGGTCTTGTCCGGGCCCCGGTGGAGCTCATTTCCCCTGAACGCGTGTGGGTACGAAAACGGTCTCGGTCGGACGCCTACTTAAGAGTATACGAGTCCGCGCCGCTATTTGGCAAGTGAGGGGCGAGGGATTTCCCGCTCGAACCAGACGCTGGGGGGTGTGCGGATCAGTCCTCGAGACTGTTGATGACGAGGCCGGAGAGCAGCTTGGGGTAGAAGAAAGTGGATTTTTGGGGCATTCTCCCGCCCTCGGCGGTGACAGCCCTGACCTGCTCGGGGCTTGTCGGGTTGAGCAACAGAGCGATCTGCGCCTCCTGGCGGCGGACCGCCTCGAGGGCGTTCCTGGCCGTGGGCGTGAATCTGACATGTTTTTGCTTTGAGATGTCGTCGGCTTGAATGCCAAGCATGTCGCGTAGGATGATCGACTGGACTACGGACACATCGAGCGCCTTGCGGCCCTCGCTCAGGTTGTCGTCGATCAGCCGATGCAGTCGCTCGGGGTCCTTTGCCCGAAGGAATTCGTAGCGTTTTCCGCCCATGTAAAGCCCGAACGAGTGGGTCTCTTCGCCGATGAGCTCCATATCGCGCAGAAGTTTCTGCCCGATTTCCTCGCAGTCGGAGCATGTAAACGGATATGAGGTCAACTCGAAATGTTCTTCGAGGCGGCGGCGGAACGCGTCGGGATCGAAGTCGACCAGGTCGTGCACGATCCTGTGAATCGGATAGATGGTGACACCCTCGCCATCCAGGTTCACGAACATCATCATTATGTAGTTGTGGGCGCCGTCGCCTGAGCTGGTCTGTGGATCGTTGCGGCGGATGTGCCGGTATATCAGAGCGGTCTCGTACCTGTGGTGACCGTCGGCGATAATGATGGATTTGTCTTCGAGTTGAGAGCAGAGCGACGAAATAATCTCCGCGTCGTCGACAACCCAGAGCCTGTTACGAGTCATGG